>Ga0160428_1000011_pt1 | contig 277677 bp, 204 predicted proteins | sample SolpanmetagenomM_FD_108198 | JGI IMG/M metagenome (GOLD analysis project Ga0160428, IMG submission 108198) | Solar panel surface microbial communities from Lawrence Berkeley National Laboratory, California, USA - M | ecosystem: Engineered > Built environment > Solar panel > Unclassified ... | reverse complement strand
AGTATCACGTGACGCGTCTTGGCACGCGCACACAAATATATATAGTCTGACTTCTGAGTCATCTATCGAAGTCAGCAATTAGTCTATATCTACAGCTACTATAAGCTAGAGGTCCTACACGCTGCTACATACTTATATAGAAGTATATATCTCTTCTATTATATAGTATATGTTTTTAATTAAAGTACTTCTACTAACTTTTGATTATAGAGTGTAAGTAGTCCTATAGCTCGTCTCGTATCGCTTTTAGCTTTGTAGCTTGCTCCTCTACTTCTAAGACTTTAGTTAGAGGTTCCTTTTCTCCTTCTTCTACATTTTTAAGTAGTCTTAGGTCTATACCTATTATATACTAAAGTAGCGTAGTTCTAAGAGATGCTTATTTTAAATTATTATAAGAAAATTTAGCCTAGTGTAGCTAATATAACTAATCGTCTTAGTAGTAATTAATATATAAACGTAGGTATTGTTCTATAACCTAGTTTTGCCTCTCTATTTAGCCGTTAGTTTGTAGATAGAAGGCAGTACTTAGCTAGCGCTTTATTTTCTATCTCTAACATAAGTTTACCTAGTATTTACTAATAAATAACGAACCTCTATTAGTAACTATTAATATAAGGAATCCCTATTTAGAGCAAATTTCTTTTTTTATAAGATCTGCGAGGTTATAGGCTTTTATTTCTATATCTATAAGGATATATCTCACGTATTTAGATAACTAACATACTTATACTATTATACTATTAACTACGGAATCCCTATACTTAGCTAGTAGTAGTCCTACTACGAAATTAGTAGACTAATGTTTTAAGAGTTTATTTAAACCTAGTATTAGTAAGGAGGTTAGTTCTCTATAGAGCTAGTGTCTATATAGTTTATGCCTTTAGTATACGTTATATAGTTTAAGGTATTTCTTTACGTCTTTTCTTAACGTAGGCTACTAATACTTTTGCTCTAAGGCAAAGACAGTTTTATTGTTTCTTAGGTGCCTAGATACTAGATTATTATAGTATTAGTATAGGATATAGCCTATAAGCACTTTATTTTTAAGAATCATAATTAATTCTTTATTTCTACGTATATAGCATAAAGTACTATCGTTACGTTTTTTATATAATAAGGTAATTTCACTATTATTAAGCTTATAGATCACTTTAATATAGGAAGGTAACTAGGATTATATAGAACTAATAAGGTCTACTAAGCTTACTAGTGTTTCTTTATAGACCTTATCTAATTTAATCGTTAAATATACGTTAACTATAGAGGTAGAATCCGTGTAGCTAATACGTCTTATAGCGTAGGCCTTTAGGCGTAAACTACCTCTAACTATAGGTTCACTTATTGCCTTAAAGGCAGACTACGAGATAGGTAAACCGTAGTCTCTAGCGCTAGTAGTGCTAGAGGGGTCGTTACTTATTAGAGAGGAACCTTCTATTCTAGTATTATACACTTTATTTAAATTTAAAACATTTATAGCTATAAGTAATACGCTAGCATTAGTATTCTAGTAGTTATTACTACTTATAAGGTTCTATAACATAGACGTTATTAAGTTATATTTAGCTTACATTTCGCCTAGAACGTGATAATCTAGTCTTCTTAACAGACCGTTAGTAGAGTTAGTCTTTCCTAGAGTGTGCTTAATAATTATGTTATATTAAGATAGCTCTTCTACTATTCTAGCTTGTCTTTAAGAGAGACTTTTTATAGATAAGAAGTATTTTAAGTTATTATAGTCGCTAAGTATCTTAGTAGTCGATTTCATAGAATAGAGGTAGCACTGCTAATGTCTAGTAACTTGTTTAATAGCTAGTAGCTTCTTATTATAGGTAGGGTACTAGTATTCTACGTTACTCATTTTTTAACTATAGTACGCGAATAAGTGCTAATCTAGGCTAGTACTAGAGACATGTAATTATAAGGTAATTCCTATAATTATATAGTCTAAAGCATCTATCTAAATTTGTATCTCTTTATTTTTGTTAAAGTGTTAGAGCGTTACTACTTCTTAAAATGCTCGTTTTAGTGTATCGAATCCCTATTATGCTTCGTTAGTCTATTTAAATAAGGGAGGTCTCTTACTATCCTTTATTTTTAGCTTCTTTATAAGCATATTAAAGGGTATATAGTAGCTTACGAAATTGTTAATAAATCTTCTATAGTAGTTTGTAAATCCTAGGAACTCTTTAACTTATTTAATACTTATAGGGATAGACTAATCTTTAATAGTGCTAATCTAGTCTAGTTCTATCGATATTCTAGTGACGCTAAGTACATAGCCTAGAAAATCAATAGTTTAGACTATGAAAGCGCACTTTACTATCTTAAGAAACAATTTATACGCTTATAGCTATTCTAGAACTATGAACACGTCCTTTTTGTGCTAATCTTCTATATCTAAGAAAATGAGTATATCGTTAATATAAACTATATAAATTCTATTTACTAATTCTTCTAGTATTATATTCATATAGCTCTAGAACGTTGCTAGGGCATTTGTAAGTCTAAATAGCATTACTAGGTACTTATAATGCCTATACTAGCACTAAAATGCTATTTTCTATTTATCCTCTTCCTTTATTTGTATTTTATAATAGGCGTCCCTTATGTCGATTTTTGTAAACTATTTCTTCCTTACGATTCTGTCTAGCATTTCCGTAATTAATAGTAGAGAGTACTAGTTCTTAATAGTTACATTATTTAACCTCCTATAATTGACATAGAGCCGTAAGTCTATTGTATTTTTCTTTAGGATAAAGAGAATTAGTGCTCTTACTAGACTTTTACTAGGCTAGATATAGCTTGCTTTTAATTCCTTGTCTAAATATTCTTGTAGTATACTTAGTTAATAATCTCTAAGTATATATATAGGTCTATAAGGTGCCTTAGCGTTTAGAATTAGATTAATTACGTAGTCAAACCCTATGGATTCTAGTAGTTTTCTAGCTTCTTCGTATCGAAAAACGTCTTTAAATCTAGCTTCTAGAATCTATAGTACTATACCTTTAAGGTAGTCTATAGATTTATCGTATTCTAATACTTCTATTAGTCTATAGAGTGCTATTTCTAGTGTTCCGTTTCCTTCGTTATCGTTAATATCTATTACTTCTAACGGTATAGTGTTAGGCTAGAACGTCTATGTCCTTTCCTTCTAGTCTATTATTAGATTTATTTAGTAGAGCTATAGGTCTCTAAGTAGTATGTCGTATCCTTTTATATCTATAGAGTAGAAATGTTCTTTAGATTCCTATACTATACTAGTACTATCCTTTAGAACAAGTTTTACATTATAATTACTATAAACTATAAAACGATGCTCGTTAAGGGCTTCTACTCGTAGTACTTTACTAGCAGTTATTTGTAGTCTTATTAATAATATAAACTTATATAATATAAAATTCAATTTTACCCTTAAATCTATTAGGACATAAGCTAGTATTTACCTATCCTCTTTCCTATAATAGACCTTAATGTTAGTTATAAATTGTTCTATATTTAGGCTAGTTTATGTGCCTAGCTATAGTAAGGTAATCGTAGTAACTAGGCGTTTAAGTTTTTTGCCTTTAGGTACTCTAGTCTTATATATCCTAACTTATTGTAGCTATAATAGCGTAGTTTAGTCTTTTTATTAGACTAGTTCTAGGTGTCTCTAATAAGCGTATTATTTATTAAGGACGCTAGTTTATATTTGTTATTAGACTAGCCTCGGCCTCTTAATAGGTATTTATTACCTCGATAAGTAGAGTAGTTTCTTCTTAGGTTATTATTTTAATAATTGTCGTTTCTTAAATAAGTATTATTATATCTCTAGTACGAATTGTCCTTTCTATGTTCGCGTCTTTAAAATAGCTAAGTATTAAACCTTCCTCTTTTATATACTAGAGTAACGTTAGACCCTTTATATCTACGTTTAGATAAGCCTTTACTATTTAATTTAATAACGCCTTCTAGTTATAAGAGTTAAGCCTTTACTTTATCCTTTATATTAAGGGCTATCTAGAGCCTTTGATATTTAGCCTTTAAATCTTACGTCACTCCTTAAGTTAAAGTAGCGATATATTCCTAGTTAGTAATTAGTTCCTTAAAGGCTTCTTTAGCGTAATCCTTAAGGTATTATACAAAATTAACTATAGATTATCCTTCTTATTAATAGGTGTCTCTAAATTTAGCCTAGTATTTAAAGCTTCTTTCCTATTAGTTTAATACTAAGTTCTTTAACTAGTCTTATAGATAGTACTAGGTCTTATAAGTAGCACGGTCTATTTCCTTTATATAAGTGCGCTAGCGTGTAGATAAGTTACCTTCTAAAAAGGTAATAGCGTAGTAGACCTTATTAATATTATTATAGTAGATATATAGTTAAGTCTTAAAGATATAAGTATATACTTTTATAAAGTCCTTTGCTTTTACGAAATTATAACCTTAATAGAGTCGTTCTAGGGAGTTAACTTATATTAATTTTTCTCTTTATCTTTCCTAGTAGATTACATCCTTGTCTATACTTAGTATTAGTTCTAGAGAAGCATAGGTCTAAAATAGTATAAGAGTTTATTCTTAGAGTTCTAGGATAACGTTATGTCCTTAAGGAATTACTAAGGGAGTATATCCTCTAATGTTAAGGATAACACTATACCTTAGGGGGACTATAGTTAGTTCTTTAGTAGTGAGTCTTTAATTAGCCCTAACTTAAACAACTTCTAATTAGAGTTCTACTAGATAATTAAGAATTTGATATTATAGTTTGTTATTTAAGTTTAGTATTATATAAACTACTAAGACTAGTTTAGTTGTTTATACGACCTTAAGACCCTATATGAACGCTTCTAGGCCGCGATAGCTAGCTTTAGGTTTATGTATAATTATCGCGGATCCTTAAGAGATACTTTTAGGTAACTATATGTCTATCGTAGATCTAGCGTAGGATCTAAGTATTAGTGTTATATTTCGTCTAGTTACCTATAACCTTATTTAGGTTTTAGAAGAGATTAGAATTATAATAATTAAGCACTAGATATAAGTAAGGAGACTAATATAACCTATAGTAGAACAGTACTAGATATAGATATAGATATAATATCGTAAAGCTATAGCTAGGTTTCTTATAGAAACTAATCTCTAAGGAGTCTAAGGAATATTCTCTATATATATAATATTTATACTTCTAATAGTATAGACCTTCAGTCTAACGTTATTCTAGTATAAGGGCTGCTTAGGTATAGCGTTATATCACGTAATTAGCGTTATACCTTATAGGTAGAGCTATAGGTCTCTAAGTAGTATGTCGTATCCTTTCATATCTATAGAGTAGAAACGTTCTTTAGATTCCTATACTATACTAGTACTGTCCTTTAGAACAAGTTTTACATTATAATTACTATAAACTATAAAACAATGCTTATTAAGGGCTTCTACTTATAGTGCTCTACTAATAGTTATTTATAGTCTTATTAATAATATAAACTTATGTAATATGAAATTCAATTTTGCTCCTAAATCTATTAGAACATAAGCTAGTATCTACCTATCCTCTTTCCTATAATAGACCTTAACGTCGGTCGTAAATTGTTCTATATTTAGGCTAGTTTATGTGCCTAGCTATAGTAAGGTAATTATAGTAACTAAGCGTTCGAGTTTTTTATCTTTAGGCACTCTAGTCTTACGTATCTTAACTTATTATAGCTATAATAGCGTAGTTTAGCCTTTCTATTAGACTAGTTCTAGGTGTCTTTAATAAGCGTATTATTTGTTAAGGACGCTAGTTTATATTTGTTACTAGACTAGCCTTAGCCTCTTAATAGGTATTTGTTACCTTAATAAGTAAAGTAGTTTCCTCTTAGGTTATTATTTTAATAATTATCGTTTCTTAAATAAGTATTATTATGTCTTTAGTACGAATTATCCTTTCTGTGTTCGCGTCTTTAAAATAGCTAAGTATTAAACCTTCCTCTTTTGTATACTAGAATAGCGTTAGACTCTTTATATCTACGTTTAGATAGGCCTCTACTATTTAATTTAATAACGCCTTCTAGTCGTGAGAGTTAGGCCTTTACTCTATCCTTTATATTAGGGGCTATCTAAAGCCTTTAATATTTAGCCTTTAAATCTTACGTCACTCCTTAAGTTAAAGTAGTAATATATTCCTAGTTAATAATTAGTTCCTTAAAAGCTTCTCTAGCGTAATCCTCGAGGTATTATGTAAAATTAACTATAGATTATCCTTCTTATTAATAGGCGTCTCTAAATTTAGCCTAGTATTTAAAGCTTCTTTCTTATTAGTCTAATACTAAGTTCTTTAACTAGTCTTATAGATAGTACTAAGTCTTATAAGTAACATAGTCTATTTCCTCTATATAAGTGCGCTAGCGTGTAGATAAGTTACCTTCTAAAAAGGTAATAGCGTAGTAGACCTTATCGACATTATTATAGTAGATATATAGTTAAGCCTCGAAGATGTAAGTATATACTTCTATAAAGTCCTTTACTTTTACGAAATTATAACCTTAATAGAGTCGTTCTAAGGAGTTAACTTATATTAATTTTTCTCTTTATCTTTCCTAGTAGATTACATCCTCGTCCGTACTTAGCATTAGTCCTAGAGAGGCATAAGTCTAAATTAGTATAAGAGTTTGTCCTTAGAGTTCTAGGATAACGTTATATTCTTAAGGAATTACTAAGGGAGTATGTCCTCTAATGTTAAGGATAACGCTATACCTTAAAGGGACTATAGTTAGTCCTTTAGTAGCGAGTCTTTAATTAGCCCTAACTTAAACAACTTCTAATTAGAGTTCTGCTAGACAGTTAAGAATTTAACGTTATAGTTTGTTATTTAAGTTTAGTATTACATAAACTACTAGGACTAGTTTAGTTGTTTATACGACCTTAGGACCCTATATAAACGCTTCTAGGCCGCGATAGCTAGCTTTAGGTTTATACATAATTGTCGCGGATCCTTAAGAGATACTTCTAGGTAACTGCATATTTACTATAGATCTAGCGTAAGATCTAAGTACTAGTGTCATATTTTGTCTAGTTGCCTATAACCTTATTTAGGTTTTAGAAGAGATTAGAATTATAATAGTTAAGTACTAGATATAGGTAAGGAGACTAATATAACCTATAGCAGAACGGTACTAGATATAGATATAGATATAATATCGTAGAGCTATAGCTAGGTTTCCTATAGAAACTAATCTCTAAGGAGTCTAAGGGATATTCTCTATATATATAATATTTATACTTCTAATAGTGTAGACCTTTAGTCTAACGTTATTCTAGTATAGGGGCTGCTCGAGCATAGCGTTACATTACGTAATTAGCGTTGTACCTTACAGAAACAGCTTATAAATAAGGAACGCTAATTAGTACTAGATAAGAGAAGACATAATAAAAGCTAAGAGGCCTTTAAAAGGCTGTTTAAGAGTTATATAATAATAATACTAGAAAACTTCTATAAAAGTTCTTTAGACATAACTTACTTAGAATTTATATTATTAATATAAATTATACGCGAAAATGAAAGGCCTCTAAAAGGGCTTTAATATTTAAAGGCCTTTAAAAGGCCTTTAAAGGCTGTCGTAAAATTTATTAGATTTTTTATTAAAAAAAACTAGAAATAGAATTCTAGTAGGAACTTTATATTAATTTTAATTAGAAACTTATTAAAGCCCTCCTAAAGGCCTTCTAATTATCTACTATAATAGTAGTATTAATATCTAAATCTTCTTCTTTATACTCTCTTATAATCTATATATTTATATTAAACTAACTAGTATAAACACACCTACTAATTAGTGTTAAAGCACATACTATAGATGTTAATATAGCGGCCTTATAAAGGCCTTATAAAGGACTTATAGCGCTTTAGAGTGCCCTTGTTTTTTTTCTTATAAATATTATAAGGAATTTTAGCATCTTTATTATTCTTACGTATAGCCTTACGTATACGACTAAGATTAAGCTATAAATGTTATAAAGATATTTAAAAGGCCTTTATAAGAGCGTATAAAAGCTTACTTAGTCTTTGTTTTTTCCTTTAAAGACACGATGTTATAGGACAACCCCAGTAAGTACGGATAAGTATCACGTGACGCGTCTTGGCACGCGCACACAAATATATGTAGTCTAACTTTTGAGTCATCTATCGAAGGCAGTAATTAGTCTATATCTACAGCTACTATAAGCTATAGGTCCTACACGCTACTACATACTTATATAGAAGTATATATCTCTTCTATTAATTCTAATTGCTTACCTAAGGTAGCAACTCGTAGGATTTTAAGAAAATCCCTTATTTGATTTCTAGGATAGAACACGCATACGTACAGTAGGTCCCCCTTAGGGACGAAGTAAGCGATTCGACAGTTACTCACATAGATGAATTAGCCCGTCTCCTCGTTAACGAGCTACGCCTCGAAGACAAGCAGGCTCGTAGGTCTATAGTAGGCTACACGCTAGGTCGCAACAGTTCAGTAACTTAACCACTCGTAACCGGGTCGTAACCTGACCCTAACGCCTTTCTAACCCTTCCTACTAACCTAGTATAGGCAGAATAATAGCATGCTAGCGTCATGCGTATCTACGAAGCTAAGAGACAATAGTTAGTTAGGGAGTTAGAAGAGTTACGAGCAGCTAGCGAGCTAAGAGAAATGCGTAGGTAGGCTAAGGCTATACGCTAGGGAAATAATAACCCGTTGCCTATAGTAGGTTCCGCATACGCGAGAAGCCTACTAGGACGAGTTACAAATACCCCGGGGCCTAGCGACTCCATGTCGACAATAGCGGACGCTATAGACGAGGCTAGCAAGCTCGTTAGCGTCGCGTAGGATAGTAGGCACGAGGGTAGACCTCATTACTATCGTAGGCTAAGGGGCATGCGAGGAAAAGCCTTAGAGGACTTCTCTAGGAAAAGCTTACGGTATATAAACGAGTTTCTAAAAGACAGTAAGTTATACTTTACTATTAACGCTAAAGCATACCTAACGGAGTTTAGCCAAGTGCTAGACTTAGCCTCTCGCCTCAAGGGAGATGCTAAAGATACCTAGTAAAGGGAACACCCTAATCTAGAATTACTAGACAGGTTCATAATGTTAGAGTTCAAGTCTTTCATTATGCGATGTGTTAGTAACGCACCGTTATTAAAGACAAAGTCTACTCTAGACTACTTCATAAATGCGTAGGGAGCTAACTAGTCGGTTAACTCCTTTATAGCTTAGGTAGCTAGGTATAAGGATCTATTACTATAGATGCCTAAAGAAGTTCGGGTCTACCACCTACTAGTATAGTTTAAGCTATATCTTAGAAATAAGATCATAGAGACAAGGCAAATCCTGCTTACGCGAGAGGCGATAATTAATATAGCTCGTTCCTACGAGACTACCTACTAAATTCTGTCTAAGTAAACAGGGGATCAGGAGCACGATAGCTACAAGGGCCGCGACTCTAAAAGGCTAAGGCACGATAAGAACAAGTCCTACGCGTCGTAAGGCTAACGCTCGAGCTATGCCCTAAGAAAGGACGGTACTAAGGAGCATCGTTAAGACTCTAGTCTAAGATGTCTATATTATAGCAAGGGCCATAAGGAATCTAACTATTAGACTAAGTATTTAGAGAAGCGTCCCGTGATACGTCTAATCCCTAATTAAGGCAAGGCGCCTTATAGATAAGCAAGTTAACTATATAGATAAGCTAAGCGTCTATATAGGCAAGGTAGTAGGCTATATAAGCCGACACTAGTAAGGGTAGCTTACGTAACAGCGTAGTAGGCCTCGTCGGACTAAGTTAGAGTTACCTCTATAATTAAGTTATAGGGTAAGGTCATAACTAACTAAGAGCTACTATAGGCACAGTTCCTAATAGATAGCGGGGCTGACTTTAATGTAGTCTCCTAGCAACTAGTTACAAAAGGGGAGCTACTAGAATTAGAGGACGCTAAGCTCCTGTAAGCTATAGACTTCTAAGGAAGGCATAGCTTTGTCTATAAGGCTTACCGTTTAAAAGTTCAGGTCTCTAACTCTTTAGGAGTAAAGAAGACGACAACTGACATCTTCTATGCCGTAGACCTTAGTCTAAAAGACGAGATTATCCTAGGTCGCTTATAGCGATAGTAGGAGAACGTCTAGGAGAACGTAGGGACGGACAAATAGCGTTTTAGCTACGACATCAAGTCGGCTAACGTAGCCTAGGTCACTATAGCAGAACTAGAGGGTTCTAACTACGTAATATCGGTAGTGCGTGTTAGAGGAGTTTCTGACGCGGCCTATCTAGAAGGCCTAGAGGAGTCTCGTGTAAGGGCGGTCTCTACGCTCTTAGCTAGCTTATTAGGCTTCGAGGACGTTTTTAGTCCTCTTCTAATAGAAACTATTCACGAGGATACTACGCATCCGATTAACTTAGAACTAGGGGCCGCGCCCCTATTCTAGCCGCTATATAGCCTGTCTCCGTTAGAGCTAACGGAGCTATCGAGATATCTCGAGGAAGCCTTAGAAAAGGGTTAGATCTAGCACTTAGAAAGTCCGGCTAGTACGCCTATCTTATTCGTGCTAAAGAAGGATAGTAGCTTATAACTATGTGTCGACTACTAAGGCTTAAACTAGGTCACTATTAAGAACCGTCTAGCCTTGCCTTTAATAAGCGAGACGCTAGACTAGTTAGCACGCTTAAAGGTGTTTTCTAAGATCGACCTAAAGGATACGTACTACTAGATCTAAATTCGAAAAGGAGACGAGTAGAAGATAGCCTTCTACACTCGTTATAGGCACTTTGAATACTTAGTAATGCCGTTCAGGCTTACTAATGCCCTGGCTACGTTCTAGACATATATTAACAAAGCCCTAGCAGGCTTAGTAGATGTCTTTTATGTTATCTACCTCGACGATATCCTGATCTTTAGCGAGAGCGAAGCAGAGCATAACGAGCACCTAAGGCAGGTGTTAGAACGACTTTAGAAGTATTCGTTATATGTAAATCCTAAGAAGTGCGATTTCTACTACACCTCTATAGATTTCCTAGGCTTCTATATTACTATAGATAGCATATCTATGGACCTAGAGCGCGTCGTTACTATCTTAGAGTGGCTGGTGCCTATAACCTTCCCTAAGGTATAAGTGTTCCTAGGCTTTACTAATTACTATTAAAGGTTCATTAAGGGATACTCGAAGATCGCCTAGCTGCTAACGGTACTCATGAAGGGGTCCGTTAAGGGCAAGAAGCTAAGGCTACTCGTGTAGACAGATGTCGAGTAGCGTGCTTTCAAGACGCTAAGGGACGCCTTCATAAAGGCACTTATGCTAGAGCACTATAAGTCGTAGGCAAAGCTTAAGTTAGAGACTAATGCCTTAAACTTTGTAGCCTCTAGGATCTTATCGTAGCAAGACCCTAAAGAGGAATGCCTATAATAGCACCTAATTACGTTCTAGTTACGGAAGTTCATTAAAGCTAAAAAGAACTACCCTACATATGACTAGGAGCTCCTAGTAATCGTAGAGAGCTTTAAGTACTAGAGACACTACTTTAATAGGGCGTAGTATACTATTAAGGTGTTATCTAACTATAACAATCTTAAAGGTTTTTAAGGAACTACGAAACTAAACAGCTAGTAAGCAAGGTAGGCAATATACCTTATAGCCTTTGACTTTACTATCGAGCATTAGGCCAAGACTAAGAATCCTGCTAACGGGCTATTAAGACGTCTAGATTACGAAAAGGACGTGAAGATACAGGAGATAGCTCCACATCTCTTGCCTACCCTCTAGAATAAGCTTAAGCTATAGGAGGTAGAAACAAAAGACGACACGTGTCTAGTACGCAGGATTGCAGCAACCGTGTCGCAAATAGGTACACGCGCCACAAGGGCCGTAAGCTATAAACTAAAACGTTAATAGACTAGTAGGGGTCTAGTAAGGATTATAGTAGTAGCTATCTGCCGTAATGAAGAGCCTTACGAACCCCTGTCAAAAGACCTGCTAAAGACTATTAAGACCTTAACTAAGTTAGATGCCTCCACATAACGCTACTTAAACCCTCGTATAAGAGTAGTAACTAGGGAAATAAAGGATAGTCTCCTTTATATTAAAGACGCTATATATGTACCTAAGGACGAGGCACTAAGATCGCAAATCATCTCTATATATTATGACGATCTAATAGTAGGACATTTTAGTAAAGCCTGAACTAAGGAGCTTATCTAGCGTAAGTACGTCTAGCTAAGGTTATACCTTAACGTGAAAGAATATTGCAAATTGTGTGCTATCTACTAAAAGTCAAAATCAAAGAAGCACATACCTTATAAGGAGCTTCAAGCACTACCCCTACTAGATCACCCCTTTTAAGAAATCACGATAGATTTTGTAACGGGCTTACTACCTAGTAAGAACGAGGAAGGCATATCAAATTCTATTCTAGTAGTAGTAGACAGATTCTCTAAATTTGTTATATATATAGCATACAAGACGACGATCATGTCTAAAGGCCTACTAGACGCCTTAGTTAATAAGGTGTTCATAAGATTTAAAACCCCTAATAACATTATGTCTAACCGCGGGTTAGTATTCACTTCGGCCTTCTAGTCTAACATCTGTTACTATATAAGAATAAAGAAACGGCTATTAATAGCGTTTCACCTATAAATAGATAGCTAGACAGAGCGAGTAAACTAGACCCTAGAGTAATACTTACGTTACTACTACTTAGAGCAACAAGACTAATAGTTAAAATAGCTGCCTCTAGTAGAGTTTATAGTAAACAATGCTATAAATACTACTATAAGGAAGTTACCCTTCAACATAATACACGCATATAACAGGGATATTAAAGGTACTTATGTATCGACTTAGGGCGAGCTACAGGAAGGGGAGGTGCTAGCTATAGAGCAAAGAATCTAGGAGATAGAGCGCGAGCAAAACGTAATGAAAGAGTGCTAGGAGAGGGCCTATGCTAGCTAGGACCTACACTATAATAAAAAGCACCTACTAAAGAGCTATAACGTATAGGACCTTATGTTGCTAAACGTAAAGAACATTAGGCTAAGGTAGCCTTATAAGAAGCTAACCGTAAGGTTAGCTAGCCCTTACCGTATCACAGAAGTGATTAGTAAGCAAGCTTACTACTTAGCCCTACTAACAAACCTCCTAGTACACAACGTGTTCTATGTATCCTTACTAGAGCTATATCACCCTAGGAAGGGTAAAGAAGTGAATCTACAAAAGCCCTTAGTTATAGACAAGGTCGTAGAATACGAAGTAGAGGAGATACTAGACATAAGGAAACGGAAGAGCGAAACGTAATATCTCGTTAAATAGACTAATTAGCTAGAGGAATATAACTAATAGATTAACGCAGAAGCAGCAAGGAACTCGTAAGAGTTAGTTAACAGGTTTAATGCAAAGGCAAAACTAAAGGTAGCTAAACGCTAGGAGAAAGTAAGGTACCTAAAAAGTCAAGTTTTATTATGTTTTAGTAACGCCTAATATGCTAATGCTAATGCTAATGCTATTATGATATGCTAACGCTAATACCGTGCTAATTCATTTCTTTTCTCTATCTAACCTGTCTAGACGAACCCTTTTCTTCATAGGTTACGTTCTCTATACTGTCTATCTACATTACTTAATATTCCTCCTAAACGTGTCGCGACGCTCATAAGAAGCCTGTTAGCGACTAGCTTAGCGTAGAGATTAACGCGTAAGCGACGAGAACTAGCGAGAAGATAGTAGATCGTTAGATTAATCATGGCGCTAATACTAGCCTAATAGTATAAACGATCAAGTAGGGGCGCTAGTAGTGAGACGTGAGGAGATCTAGGAGGCGAAGCTTAAGAGGGCGTAAAAGAAGAGTCCAAGGATATACTAATAAGTGTAGAAGGCACGGGGAGCAAGTTGGCACGGACAGCCTACAAGATCTGCTTTATAGTTAACCTAGGAGAGGTAACAACTAGGGGTAGAACCTAGTTAACGAGAGGCCGATCCCGAGGGGAGGTAGATTAACTATCGCAGGGACGACTAGCATTAGAAGGACTAGTAAGAGTAGTTGCTTGTCTAGTGTTCCTATTTGTTAGGGGCGTGCGTTATCGATAGTTATTTAAGCGGAATAGAATAGGCGAGTCGTTAATAGTACTAAAGTTAGTAGTAGCAGGAGCTAAACGCTACAAATAGTTAGCTACGTAAATGTAAGCGACTAAGACGAGACTTATAGTAATAAGAGCCTCGAAGATTTGTGCCTAGCGCTCTATAGCACTAGTTTGACGCTCCTGAGCGTCTAAGGCCTCCTCTGCTAGAATAATCGATTACCCTTACTAACGAAACGTTTAGTGACGTTAGGCGCGAGTAGTCTACTAACGACGAAGTAGAGGGATGAAGTCCGCTTAAGCATTATTTAAGCTTAAGAGAGTACTAGCGTATTATATAGGTTACGATCGGGGGACCTCTAAGGCGAGACGACAAGCTCTCACTAGGCGATTAAGATAAGGGAAAAGTAGTAGATAGTCTACTAAGTAGTATTCGTGCCTATTAGAAGGGGCAGAGTAAGTTGAACACTTGCGAGTTATACTAGGAATAAATTGACTATCGCATAAGTCGCCTACGAACAGTTAGCTAAGTCATACCTAAGGTACTAGTATACTTACGATTAAGGTCGTTAAAGTATTACGTATAGCGTACATAAGTATTAACTAGGGGGAGACGATCTTCTTCGTGGATTTTAGCTATAGGCACAAACCTGCAGGGAGTATAAGGAGTACTTATGTTAGGCTATTAATAGCCAAAAGTTGTGAAGGGAAAAGAATGCTAGTAGTAGCAGAAAATTGATGATGTGAGAAGATGAAGAAAAGAAGAAGGAGTAACGAAGAGAAAGAGCACTACCTTTATACCTACTAGCTTTATATTCACACTCGTACTTACTCTCACATTCACGCTTACATTCACTCTTCACGCTTTCTCGCATGTCTTAATCCAGAATGTCGCGAACAAAGTAGGCTATTGTCATTCACTAACGCTCACGCGTCGACAACAAAGTGAAAAGCTTTGTTCCCTAAATGCCTCACGAAATTCACAAGCTAGTTACAAGACAAAGATACGACACAAAGAGTGAAAGTATACTTGTAACTAATCACGGTCTAATGTAAGTAAATGTATGAATGAACGCTAACAATAGACAGGCGAACGACCGCTAAAATGCGGGAAGCTGGCCTAGAAGCCTAAACCTAAATTAAGGTCATGCTTCCTTCTAGCGAGGCGGAAACGCTAAGTCTATGGTTCGAATCGCGCTCGAGTAGCAAGCCCCTTAAAGTTTTTGAGTCTAGAAGCCTGAGGCCTACGAGAAACCAGAGTCGCAAAATCCTACGACTCGCAAGGTATTCGCAAGGCTCTCGCAAGGTAAAAGTAAGCGAAGGACAAGCCTATAGCCTACCCGAAACGACTTAAGGTCAAGCTGCTAGAGAGGGGAGGCAGTTGTTATAAGACAACCCTAGTAAGTACGGATAAGTATCACGTGACGCGTCTTAGCACGCGCACACAAATATATGTAGTCTGACTTCCAAGTTATCTATCGAAGGCAGCAATTAGTCTATATCTACAGCTACTATAAGCTATAGGTCCTACACGCTACTACATACTTATATAGAAGTATATATCTCTTCTATCACACGAATAATAGTAAGGACTTTTACGCTGTTATTAGAGGCGTCGTCTCTATCTACATAAGTTACCTTATGTTTTTTTATAACTTTTTTAAAAAAAACTAGAAAAATTAGTAGAAGGCCTTAAAGAGGCCTTTTAAAGAGCTTACTTTTCATATCCTTAACTTACTTAGCTCCTAGTTGCCTTTAGTTCTTTAATAGCGTAAACTTAAATAGTAGTTAGAATTAAAGCCTTTATTAAGGACTTTAGTAATATACCTCTTTTTCTTAGTCTTTTTTAACATAATAATATAATTTAATATAATTATATAAAGCTCTAGTATCTCTAAGTTTTTTCTTTAAAATAATTAGTAAAACACCTTTAAAAGGCCTTTAAGAGGCCTTACCCTATATATTATATCCTTTTCTTTATTAATACTATAATAGTAGAAGACTTCCCCTTAAATAATATAGATTAATTTATCTTCCTCTTAAATAATAATTAGTTAAAGGCCTTTAAAAGGCCGTTTAAAGCATACTAGTTTCTATGTACGCATTCCTACTAGTAGCTTCTTAAAAGTAAGGTATTTTTAATATAGTTCTTAAAAAGATGTTAGAAGGCCTTTTAGAGGCCTCTTAAAGACCGTTTTTGAAATTTATCTAACTTATAAAATTTTTTAGTAATTTTAACATTTTTAATAGTATATAGATTTCTAGGAAGGGCTTAGAAAGGTGTTATTAAGTCTTTTTAATCAAAAATGTACTTACATAAGATATTATATAATTAAAGAAGAGAAAGAAGTATAAAACAAGAGAAGGATAATAATTCACTTAATCTACTAACTAAGCTCTCCTAAGCTTACATAAGCTTATGTAACACGAGATTATAAAGCTATCTTTAATTCACCTATACTTTACTTATAATTTACTTATACTTTTTAAACTTACTAAAACGCCTTTTAAAGCCCTTTCTAATTTTAGATATATAAAGGTGTTTTAAAGGCCTTCTAGACTACTTACTAGCATAATTGCTTAGTCGACTAAGCCGTTAAAGTCTAAAGCTAAGTCGACCAACTTTAAGGTTCCCCGCATTTCCCCGTATTTTCGGGTCGACTCAACCTTAAAGTTGGGTCCGCCGAGTTACATCCTCCAGCTGAACTGCGTCCTGAAGTTTTGCCGGTGTTACCCCCATGTTCCTTCCCACGTTCCTTCCCGCGTTCTTCCCGCGTTCCTTCCCATGTTCCTTCCCGCGTTCCTTCCCGCGTTCCTTCCCGCGTTCCTTCCCGTCCACGTCCACATACCTAGCCACGTTATATGCACAGGCATAACTCTAATAATATATCCTGCTTGCGTCACTAATGATCATTACCGCACATGCGCAATTCTATACTTCTTCATCCGTACCATGCTAGATCGTGGGGTTGGCGCCACCGCTCTAGTATCGGGCATTCACTGTGACGGGGAAACTATCAACATTGCATGGAACATCTCAAAGGATTGGTAGGATCTCGTGGCGTTTGCAGGCTCCTGTGCTCGGAAAGGGTCTGTTAAACTCTGGCCAACCCCCATCTCCTTATTCTCATTCTATCCATCTACTTTTTCCCCTTTGTTTATATTTCTTTTGTCCACAAAGATCTGTCCACAACAATGCCTGCGGCGGCTTTAATAACATTTATAAAAATTCTCCTCCTGACCGTTGACGAGTTCATCAGAACCTTCGAAGCAGACGCGCCAATATATCATGAAGATGAGCAGTCAAAACTCCCAGCGATCGATGTCTTGAAGTGTGCTTTGATGTGCATCGAGGAGCATAACTTATGGCGCGAGAATGAAATCGTCAAAAATAACGTACTCCCATCACTACAGAAGAAAGCCTCGAAGTTAAATATTACATTCGAGCCGGACCTACTACCTTTCCACGATTTGAAGCGGATACAATTAAATTCAGGGAGAAATTGCGAGGTAGATTTCGGTCGTTGTATTATCAGCTGTGTCCTTCCAGTACTAGAAGCGATAGGGACACTGACCTTGGACCTGTGTATGGAGAGAAAACCCTCAAAAGCCAGCTTCAAATCTTCTTTGAATATTACAATAGGGGACATGACTACAACATACTCGAACAGGATGATCTAATCAAGCTTTTACAGCTTCTACAGATGCACAAGGCCTGGGGTGGGTCTCGGTCTATCGATATCTGCGAAAAGCTCGGTATCAAGGTAGACCGTGGTAAATACCTACTAAATCTGCATCGCGATACCGAAAAATCAGTTGATAAGTCTGGAATTGTTGACCAGTTCAGACGCTTGATCGAGACCGATTCCCAAGGTCACGCGAAAGAAATGCCCTCTCCACAGCAGCCAAATGAACCTGTCGCATGCCGCAAATCGTTGATAAATAGCGGTCCGCGATCTACCACAATCGTGAAAGTCGGACCAAGTTCATTGGCTCGTTCACCTCCGCAGAATCGCGATTTACACTTAGGTAGTGGGAATCCTCAAATACCACCTGCTACAAAGCACGTCTCTTCACTTATCAAACGTAAACTACCAACTCGACCTCACTACGCACAATCTGCTGCAACGAGCCCGTTAATACTTGAAAAGTCAAAGATTAATGGCCAATCAATACCTTCTCGTGCCAGGTCTCGGACTTCGGATGGAGTTTCTACCCCTCTTGCCCGTCCAAAATCGCAAGCTCTCTCCGGAACATCTCCCTCGAGCCCAACATTCCCCAGTACGAAGCGAGCTCGTCGAGGGCGTTCCCCAGTTTCTGTTCGCCGCCTCACAGCTACAGCATCTTCTAAACAAGGCCAGTTCCCAGCTCGCTCTGGGTCTAGCAGCCCTCGGTCCCGTCCCTCGAGGTCACCGAATTGGTCTCCCAACAGCGGAACTTCAGTCATAAGTCAGAGCACTTCGCCTGTTATAGCGCCGAATGATTCCCGACAATCACATCCTTTTGGACTTTCGGATGATGGTGAGGAAAGCCCCTCGAGCTCAGTTCTGTTACATGAGTACTCACAAGGAGAGGTCGAAAGTTATTTCGATGCAGCTTACGCTGACCACACTGACAATGACTCAGGGCAAGCGACTCCCAAACTCCGCATTCCAAACCATTCTAATTCCCTGGCTACTGAAGAAGAATCGCACAACTTCCGATTGAAGAAGTTGCCCCAAACGCACGAAGACGGCCCTCCCAAGTTCCACGATTTTGCTGAGGAGCTAGAGAAACGGCAACGCTTGCATGAGACCAGATGAGAAATTGATATGAAGCGATAGCAATCAGAAAGCTATCTGTGTGCTGCTTACATGCCGCTGTTCTCATCCATCCAGGTTCATCAGGTAATATTATCATCTTGATAAGTTCCTACATGTCTTGCGCGATTACGATGTGCACATAATCTTTTTGAACTTTATGCATTAGAGCAGGCGTTATGAATATAGACACTTTTATTTATATTGCGCTGGCAATGCAAGACACCATATACATCAATCATTCGTAAGCCCCACGATATCATCAATCTCTTTTACAGCCTCAGTAGAGAGAACGTAGGCATGCTCTTTCGTAACACATATACTGTCCTCGATCCTAACAGCCATACCTCTAAATGCGTTTGGCCATCTCTTATCATCAGGTATGTATAATCCACTGTTTTTGTAATTAGCTACTGTTATTTGTTTTGGTTGTATACATGATATATCGCAAACTCACGGTTCGATTGTGACACAATTGCATTCTTTTAATATTTCTGTGCGAGAATAGCCCGGTGCATCATGTACATCTAGACCGATATGATGACCTACATGATGTGGAAACAAATGTTCCAAGCTCTGCCACATTCGTACATATTAGTAAAACTATGATCAGCTGATTTTCACAGATATGGCAATTTCACTCACATCACCAGACATGTCAAATCCCAAAGACTTTAATCCTTCGTACAGACCCTGTTCAGCTGTTCTATGAAGTTGATCGAGCGTCATCCCAGCACTTTCGCTACACAAAGCTATACATTTCCTCTGCACATCCAACACAACGTTGTATAAATCCTTTTGAGCGGTCGTAAATCTACCATTGACGGGCCAAGTCCGCGTAATGTCCGTGATGTAATTCCCATACTGACCTCCAGCATCTACAAGGACCATTTCGCCATCTCTACAATCTCAACATCAGCACTTCATCAATCTCAAACTACAATCGTAACGTTGACTGACCGTAAGATATCGTCATTATGCGTATAATGTATCCCCAAACCATTCTGTCCACCATCAGTATCTCTTCTAGAACCTTATCGAAAGGAACTTACCTTTCCACCAGCTACGACGGGAACATATGCTTCCATCTCACAGCCTCCCTTTTTAAACCCATACGCTAAATCATTCCAGAGGTCTTTTTCAAATGTATACCTTTCAGCCATGGATTTCGTAAACCCCCTCGCGGAAATCTGTCCAGCTCGGCGCATGTTCTTGACTTCTGCTTCGGATTTCACAACGCGGAGAGAATTAATGATTGGACGGAGAGGTTCGAGTTTAGAACTTGGAACGAGAGACTGGAGAGGCGTTGGTTTGGGCGAGCCGTGGAGGAATTTCTGCCAGGGGGTTTGTTTGGGAGAAGGGTCGGAGGGGGAGTTGAGGTAGAGTTTTGAATTGGGACGGAGGAGAGAGGGGAGGAGTTTGGGGAGGAGAGAGATGTCATGGGCCTTTTGTGGTGATCAGAACAAGTGTATCAAAGGACGATGATGGAAATATGTAATGTAAATAGTGGGAAAGATACAACGATAGGGAAAAATGATTGTTTACCTCGTCAGCATTGAATATGTCCTGCGCTCCTTGGAGGCCTGTCCGCGGTCCATCCCATGCTTCTACCCTAGCATCTTTCGGTCGAAGGAAGAGATGGAATTTATAGCCTAGCTCAGAAGAGTCCTTTGCTTTACCAACGTTACATCAGACGTCCTTCAATAAACATACAAAGTGAAAGAATGAAGTGTGAAAGGACCTACCTATAACTGCAAGTGAAGAAGGTTCATTGAATCCTATTCATAATTAGCTAGATATTACTAGAACTAGGACTGGTTGGGGAGTTGAGACCTGTCAAGTAGAAGAAATCCGATTTTTGATGGAATTCATAAAAGACAGGTCCGGAACGAGTCTTTAGTGTCGCCGACGGGAGAATTGCAACTCCGCCATCGTCGAGCTTTTCTACTAGTCTTGTCCGACGCTGGTGATATTCAAGAGCAGTGATTCCTCGAGTCACTAGATTCAGTCAACATGTGCAACGAAAAGTTATAGGGATGATCGATCTCACGTTCGCCAGGTTGTAGAATATGTGGATGGGTTTCGTGCACTGGTTGACCGTATTTCGTTGTTGTAGCGTAAGATCTCAAACTTACAAGTCGTGGAGAAACGTTCCGAGTAGATGTATGTTGTGCTAAACACAGTATACGTCGCATGCTACCCTAGATGGTCAGTTGTTGCCGTGTGTTGATATTTCAGTCACAATATTGTAGTAAGAAAATTTCTTGGAGTGCAATTTCACTTTGTAGTCTTGCGGCAGATGAATATGAGCAATAGATGAGAGTCACAAAAAGTCATGAATAGTTCAGGCTGCTATATCAAAGTCAATTAATATAATGGGACGAATAATAATAGGACACAATTACTAGATAATGGGTTCGTTATATATGATTCTATAGTATATACTACTTTCTTCCATCACATCTCTCAATTACCTCTTCACCACATTCACTTGGTTGCCTAATTGAAGTTTAGCTACTCCCAACCATGCATCTTTGGCACTTGCTTGTATAAAATTTGCTCCAACTATCCAGAAATTCGATTTTCTTGCATCAGAAAAGGTTTTGGGCTTCATATCTCTGGTACCATTGGCCTCTTTTGATGTCGCCTCATATACCTTTGCCCAGGTCTTTGCTAGCGATAAACTAATCGAGTGCGCATCGAACGAGGTGACTTGCTTCTTTGCAAAGTCTTGAAGATGAGCAAGATGTTTCTCACAAGCTGTTCTGACAGGTTCAATACATTTCCCAGAAGTCTTTAGACCTTTACGTTTTCCAGAATTGATATCTTGGATAGCTGTTGTTAGACCATATATAGCCTTGAGTAGATCAGCGATTAGATAGATACTTTGTAAACATTCGACTGGTTGTAATGAAGAAGCGTTGTCGGATCTACTCAGCATGTCTTGTGGGATCAATTTATCAAGTAAATGAACAGTCAAGTCATCTGTAACATCTTCATCCTTTGTCTTGTTCGGCATGGATCTGATTTGCAAGATGTGAGCAGTGACATCCGCAAGGGTATCCCAGAATGGTTGAATCTTCTTCTCAAACACTGTCATAGACTTGCTGTCTGAACGATTAACAGATTCTGGCAGTATACTTCCAATAAGTGGTTCAGTTCCATTGATCAAACAACAAAGTTGATCATTTCTTAGATTCTGATATATCCATTCTTGGTTTGGAACGTTACAATTATGATGTAAGCGTCTTTCAATGCTCTCAAAATCATTAAAGATATCGAACTTCTCGCAGACATTATAGTCTCGATAATCCTCAAGATTCTTTGACCATCCATCAATTGTGTTTGGATATATATTATGATCAAACGACTCCAATGTATTGGTGAGTCGAGACCTTCTTCTGAGTTCCAAGATCATCAATCGTCTATTGAGACTACGAGTCAATACACGTCTAAGATTAGTAAGTTCAAGCATCATATCTGATCTAGCACTCTGTAATAGTGTATATTGTTGTTCAGCTAAACGATCTATCGTCATTTCATACATACTTAGGTTCTGGGTTAATAAAGCTTTTGGTTGACATTGTGACAAGCTCATTATTTGCCCTCCAAATGGATAGGTTATCGATAGCCGTGTAGACGTGACATGAGATATTGTATCCCGTTGGATCTCTCTTATGTTCAGACTTTCCATGTCCTTGATTGCAAGTGTAGATAGGCCATAAGAACCATAGATGTATGATCGAAGTATATAAGCATGGTAATCGAATCTTGGGGCTAGTCGAGTCAACATTTCAGCAGCAAGAAGAGTATACTCTCCATTTGGGTCGACTTCTTGAGCTCGAAGAAGAGCCGAAACCAGCAATGAAGGAATTTCTGGCATGGAAGTCCGATTGACTGCCATGGATTCCTCAAAAATATCAACGAGCTGCCCAACGATGGCAAAAATATCATAAAGCGCAGGTAGTTGGACGGCGGCAATTGTCAGAATATATCGTATCTTTACCGCATTCATACGACATATTAGGATGTCTAATTTCTATGATTGATAAAGTCAGCCGAGAAAAATATATCAAGTTATCGTGCAATGCTTACTTTATAGTCCGGATGTGCCTTTTCAAGATTTGCAGCAAGGTCGTCGATTTCCTTGACTATCATGCTTCGGTCACTCTCGGTGGTCACTTGAAGACTATCTTTGAGATCGCTGTAGCAATATGTCTTGTGTCCAAACAGTTCGAAATAAGTTTTGATATGCTTACAAAGCTCATCAAGGTTCTCAGTATGTCTAGCAGTCCACAAATCAATCAAAATGCTTATTCTTGATTCTTCCGATAATTCAAGATAAGGACGTTTCGGTGGCCATGTAGAGGGCTCGCCCAATTCACGACATGCACGAAGCCACGATGCCCACGTCGACCAATTCGTTCTTGATCTGAAACAAAAGTCAACTGATATTCTTCAACGTTTTACGGTCATCTTACACTTCAATTCTATCTGACTTTTCAAAGAATTCATTAGCTTGTGATGGATCAAGCATTAATGTCGTTAACTCCTTTAGTTTTTGCCAGGATTGTGCATTTTCAAGACATGTTACGAGTTGGTTTAGTACTCGAGATCCTTTCTTGACAAGCTTGTAGATGGCATCATGCTCGTAGATCAATTTGATGATTTGATCATGTGCTTTTTGAGATGATAAAACATCGAGTACTAGGCATAATTGTGCTTCCGTCGTAATACTGTTAATTAGTTGTTCAATCGTCCGTTGAGCTAGTTTACTATTCATCATTGCCGTCATCGGATCTTGACTCGATTCTGCTACTAATTGATAGATGACCACATGCATAAATCGTAAATCAAGTCGATCAGGCTCCAACTTCCTCCAGGTAGTCAAGGCCTGCTTTGATATTAGTCTCTTGATGAATTAGTAGCAATCCTTACGTACGTAGCTGACATCTATCCATCGGCTTTGGACAATAGCCATAGTATATCTATCATTCAAATGCGCCACTGCAATCTGTCTCGAAGTTGTTGACAAAACATTCGACCATAGTTTATTAGCCTCGATGCCATTTGTCAAGACGTTCGGAAAGGAATGCTCTCGTAGGTCTTCATACATGTATATATCAAAATCATGAATGAATTGAGTATCATTTATTGTCAATTTCAATTCTAGTGACGGAGCAAGTGCAGCTTTTGCTTCTTCATGTTGTCCCAATCCTCGAAGGAAACGGGCTTTGTAGATGTGTAATATAGGCTGAACATTTGACTTTTTCAGCAATTTGTTACATCTCGCAAGACCTTCTTTGTATCGACGTTTTTCGATGTAGTCTTCCAGATCAGACACAGGCATGTTGTTCGAGTGTATTTTTACTGTTTATCAAGAATGAAAATTTTCCAAACCGCACATTGCCTTTCAACTCCGACACTGATTAGAATCGTTGCCAATACACTTGCTAGCTTTATAGTCTTCTAATCTTTCTGCATGACCATAGATACAGGTAAGTAATGTTCGTATGACGGGCCCGTCAGAATCCCGGAGAGTAATTTTGACATCCCTGCTCGATTAATTTTTTTCGACATGATAACAATCAACCTATTCCTTTACAAAATAGTTACGGCTTATAAAACATGACGAGCATAACATCACCACAGAAAAGTCGTATAGTAGGAAGTCTCGCGTGTCAGCAGAACTCATATCTCCGCGAACTAGATACAGAAATCATATCGTGTATAGAATCACAATCATCACTCTTAACCGATAAGGAGAAATTAAACAGTAATGACAAGAAAGAATGGTTGATAGAATGTGCTGATTCTGTATTATTTCCCGAAGGTATCTTTATCTATCTCAGTTTTTTCTTAATTCATTGTTCTTGATCGATTCCTTCTCTTCATTCATTGTGCTTAATCACTTGCTTCTCTTTCGAATCATCTCATCAAGTTTGTTTCCGTAACGCCATCTAAGATGATCATGCCTGATGAATGTATTACTGTCCAGGTGGAGGTCAACCCTGTGACCACGGCACTCTTATAGATCTATCTAACCCCGAGTCATCTCCTATTCAAATAATAAATATCCAAAGAGATGGGTTGAAATGTATCCTCCAGTCTCCCGTTCCTATTCCCCCTGGAACAAAAGTTCGACAAACCCTAGATTTCGAGCGTCGATTGGATCACATGCAACAACACACCGGACAACATTTACTCTCCGCCATACTCGATACCTGTCCCGAGCAAGAAACTATGGGCTGGGGAATGGGACCGGACGGGGGGATGAACTACGTAGACATGAAACGAAAAGTCACCGATGCCGAGGTTGCCGACGTACAAAACCGATGCAACGCAGCGATTCGAGAGGGTATTACCATTTCCGTCCTCGGAATGGCCGAGGCGATCGATGCAGAAAAGGGCGTGATGAGACGTATAAAAATCGGCGAATTAGATGAAAACCCGTAGTGTCTTTCTCTATCGTTTCGTCGTTATCCTTACTAACATGGTTAGATGTTGCGGAACACATCTCCCTTCTCTATCACCGTTACAGATCCTTCTGCTTCATAATCAATATCCGGTCCACACAACACAATCGAGACTTTTCTTCTCAGTTGGGACTCGAGCGATCAATCTCTCTTCCACGGCTGTCAACAGTCTACGTGCTGTGGGACAGCATATAAACTCTCCTCACACTCTCAAGGGAATTACAGAGAGATTCGACAAGCTTTCCGAACAGAATTCTGAAGCAAGAGGGTTGAGTAAAGCGCTTAGTAAGGAACTGGCAGAAGCACTAGCCGGGGAAATCAGAGCGAGGTTTCAAGTGGCCGAGGAAAAAGGGACCAAAAGGATCATGGTCGGTATGCACAGTGCTGCTCAGGGGATGGATGTTTTGAATGCAGTATCTGCTTTGACGAGGGATCTTTTCGAAGTGAAAAGTGACGGCTCGGTGGAAAGAGCGTTGGTATTCTGTTCTGGTGATGTGGGAAAGGTAGGAGTGGTGTCGATAGTAGGGAATAATGATGATCTAGTCAAAGACTGTGTCAAGAGTGTTACAGAAATACTTCCTCATGTTAAAGGTGGAGGTAAAGGTCTACGGTGGCAAGGAAAGGTGCTAACATGGAGTACTGAAGACGTTCAGAAGATCAGACAATATTTCCTACATTTATATCCTAAAAACCTTTTCATCTCTTCATCATAATTGGAGACATGTCAAGGCTCTTCTGAAAGTAGTTCCACATGTCAAAGATAATTCGGAATGAAACATTATCAAAAGACATTGGTATACCCTTATTTGGTATATATACACATATCATTGTGTGTTCATCATTCATTACATCATCATGTGTACATACATTATACATCGCTTCATCCAACCAATAAAATAAATAAAATACAACAAATTTGCACCGTATAAAATGGAAAAAGATCAAGATTGACCCTCGACTTCAAAATACCCTTTAAACCTCTCACCATTTTCTAATCCACAAGCTCTAATAACATCATAACAAGCCATTAGTAATTTAGGAAACCTACCGGTCCAGAATAATAAATAACCATTTGGTAAAGCTCCAACCTTTTTCTTTACTTCTTCAGGCATATCTTCGTAATGGTTTCTCTTATTCCGTAACGCTCTTAACAAATCTAATAATTTACTACCGGTATATTTTCTTTGTTTACCGAGCGTATCCACAAAATCTCGCGGTAAAGATCTCAAAAAATCTCCACTATTGTTCTCAATTACAACAGTCGAATACGATTCAAGTCTTTGCAGATCTGGAGAAGGTGGATCTCTAATTTCTCGTTCAAAATGGTCAGAAACATCACATAGGAATTGTAAACGAGTCTTTGCTTCCCAAAAGAATGGATGCTGAAGTATTTCGTCAACGTTTGGACGATCTTCTGGTTGATGTGATAACATTGCCGTGATGAGTTGCATTGGCTCTTCAGTATCGCTTCCCAAATCTAATTTATGCATGTTTTGAGGATTGTTCTTTTTTATATTCAATTCCCGAATCTGTGCCCATCCTTCTCTATCATCAAACGGATGAGATCCGCCCGTCAAGACCCAAAAGAATAGACAGCCGAGAGAAAATATATCGGCAGCTCGTTTCACTCCAGCCATTGGACCATTAATATTAATTCCCTCCGCAGAAATGGATGATGAACTAATTTGATCATTGTTATTATTAGATACAGTCTCGTTCGGCTGAGAAATGAGTTCAGGAGCCTTCCATCCACACGTTCCAGCATTATTTGTTGGATCCACAAGCGTAGAAACGTTTTCGGGAAGGGTTTTGCATAATCCAAAATCAGAAATCAACAAATGTGGCCCTTTTCTTGTAGCTGTAGGTCTAGCAATTAGTATATTCTGTGGTTTAATGTCTCGATGTATAATCCGACGTGCGTGAAGATGTCTCAATCCGAGTACAATTTGAAACAAAGCAGACGAAACATCTTTTTGTATGGCTGCCAACATTTCAGCATATGCTTCCCTTTTACTTGCATCACCATGCATTGGATTGAATAAATCCCACAATGATGCTTGGCATAATTCAACAGCAATATATAAAAAGTTCTGGTCCTTTTCTTGACAATAATAACGAATGACATTCGGATGATCATCATTCTCTTGGAGAAATACAACTTCTTGTGATGCCAGCTCGTAATATTGTGACAACATACGCTTCACGGCAACATCCCGCTTTCCAAAACTACCTTCAAACACACATGTACCTGCAGATCCTCGCCCAATCAATCTATCAGTATTAATTACCAAATTATTGATTTGAATTTTGCCAGACACATTTGGACTTTCTGACGCATCAACGCTAATAATTTGAGTTGCGATTGTTGCGGTAGCAGTATCATCAACTAGATTTACAACTGCTGGTAAAGTGACACCATCTGTCTTGGTTATACTACTGGCTCTTTTACGTTGCATTGCTTGTTCTTGTTCCAATTTCTTCTCTTTGATCTTCCTTCCACCTCTTACCCCTCTCCGGGCCTTTTTCTCCGATTTGACTGGCGATCCATTTATGGCATTCAATCCGCCCGAACCTTGCACAGGTGTTTGGTTATCATCTTCGAATCTAACGGCACGGGGAGTTTCCAGAGGTCCTATATTGTCTGTCTCTGTGCTAATGGCTTCATTCTCAGAGAGCGGATCCTGGGGAAAGATTGTTTCTTCTGCAGGTTCTGGGAAACGTAATTTATGATCAGAATCTATCTTTTCAGGTGGAGAGAGAGTGGACTCCGAGGCCTCGTCGATGGTCTGTGTAACGTCAACAGAATCGAAAACCTTGAAAGCCTTGGAACCGTCATTCTGGGCTGAATTACCCAAAAGCAAAAGCCGAATGATTGTAGATAATTGGTTACGAGTAGATGGAATCGCAGCAAGACTAATCAAAACGGACAGTATCAATGTCAACGGAGATGGTAACGATGATGCCCACGTCTTTGATACACTAGGACCAGCTTCAATAAGTCGTGGAGGTTCTGGTCCGGGCGGAAGGGTCGAAGGAACATGCATATCGCCCGGTCCAATGGCAGCAGTATAGCCTGGTCCGGCATTGGCATTGGCAGCCGATAGATCATGTTTACCTATCAGCTTCTTCTTTTGTTTCTCAAATGCCTCGCTCGACAATGATACATGACTCATGTAAAATCCGTCCGTCTGACAACGAGCAGATGGTGCATCTCTTGTTGCGAGGGGATAATTATGTTGTGACAATGCATACCATCCTCCATTTTCAGTACAATTGACAAATACTTCGTCCAATAATGGTCGAGCAGTATCGATTGGATCAATTGGTTGTGGTAGAATGACCAAAGATGAATCCCCTTCGGCTGTCAAGTCAGTATTGTGCGGCCTGATTACATCATAGACTCGAGCGACAGGTGCTGATAGTTTGTGGCTAAAGAGCAGTACCTCACTTGTTGTCATTTGTCTATCAGCATCGATACTTTTCGAACGTTTCAAAGCTAAAACTTCACCATCGTGTTTGGTATAAATATAACGATCATCAAGTGTAGCTGCGTATTGACCCTGAAGATCCTTGTCGCGATTGTTTGGTCCCCATTCGAAATAACTAATGGTACAAATTGGCGCTCCTGAATGTTTATCTTGAATACCAACAGTATACTCGGTCCGGCCGAGTGTAATGGTACCAATGGAGTCACAATCTTGATCATCAAATGGCTGAAGTGGATTCCCTCTTCGACATCTCTGGTCATTCAAAGTCATGGCGCCTGCTGAGCTAAACATGTTGTGAATTTTGCCTGTAGAGGCACCGATCGTGTATAGAATATTCTTCTTCTCAGCGGTATACACAACCGGAGGTTCATCCCCAGCATACGGGGATAATTCTTCAACAAGTTGTTTGACAGTCAATCCCAATCGTTGCATTCCTTTGCCTGAAGCTGGAGAATATACAAAAAGGGCACCATCCTGACTTGGTTCTACAATCCACAAGAAATCGTCCTCGATTGATTTATGTTGATCTGAGGATTCGGTAGAATTGTGATTGTGATATGTTGTTTGTACCATTGGTCTATCTACGACAAAGGACCACATGGCTTTCCCTGTCTCTCTCTCCCACGCATGAATCCTACCATCGACAGTCGCCAAAAGTATTATATCTGCAACTTCCCAATCCTGCAAAGATCGCGCCAAATGTCGCGAGAGTCCGTTGACAGACGCCGAAATGGTGTCGATCGGGGATGCAGAATGTGCTCGAACAGAAGGAAAGGCGATGCCTCCAACCGGAGCAGTAAAAGTCGCCAAGGCGCGCTCATGTTTGTTTGGATTTGATATTATTGCTTGTGTATCTTTTCCTGTCCGACGAGTTACAGGTTTTTCCAAATTTTGTATATCTATCTGCTCTCTCTGGAAGGAGTCATGTTCATTTTGTGACGATCCTATTCGTTGTTGTTGGTCTTGTTGTTGTTGCTGCTGCTGCTGAGCTGCCACCAAAGCTGAAAGGATGAAGAAGTAGAAAAGGACATTTCCGAGACGTTGAATGGAGCCAGAAGGCATGCTTAATCATCAAAACTCATAAGCATGTAAAGAGATAATAAATGATCAAAAGCGCCTGGCTTGACCTGCCACTAGTTGTCAGACGCTATTCAAACTCATTGAGTATGACTGCGCAATATACCTGAATGAGTGACGTCTGCCAATACCACCATATGTTACCAAATATCTAGAATGGTGTTTCGGTTGGATTGTGTTTGAACCAAAAGGAAGTTTCTGATTCCTTTTATTTCTCTGTGCTCTCAAAATAATGCTCCGCCCACTGTGTGGTGAAGATGAAAAGCGGGTTATATAACGGTCATGCAGGTGATTAGCGAAAGTTTTTGTTTCTCGTCATGTATTGGTCATATCGTTGTTTCTGAGGAACGTAGTGGTAGACATTTATCTGGCGGAGTGATGTTTGGTTTGAACAAAGCGCTACTTATTAGGAGAAGTGATATGGTAGTATGATTGATAGTATGTACCCATTGATATTCATGTCTGCCATATATGGTTTCTCGAAACATGTATATGCGGGGAAGAAAAAAGAAGCAAACCAAAACCTCATTCGCGGGGTGCGGCGGATAGATCCGCCTCCAGGTTTTTGGGAAGCTACATGGCCTCCAGGTTTTGGACAGCTTCATAGTTGTCTAATTGAATTTATATTCATATTCTCATATCAACAAAATGGCAACTATACAAAGAGGAGTTATACTTGTTCTGACCATCTTGACGTTTGCATTCCTCGCATTCGCACAAAATGCCAGTCCACCACGAGGTCCAAAAATTACAAACAAGGTCTACTTTGACATAACTCATGGTGATGAACCTCTTGGTCGTATTGTAATTGGATTATATGGCAAAACTGTACCCAAAACCGCAGAGAATTTCGTAAAGCTATCTACTGGTAGTGAAGGATATGGATTCGAAGGATCAACCTTTCATCGAGTTATCAAGGATTTTATGATTCAAGGTGGAGATTTCACACGTGGAGATGGAACCGGTGGAAAATCAATCTATGGTGCAAAATTCCCTGACGAGAACTTCAAGTTGAAACATACTAAAGAAGGACTCTTGAGCATGGCCAACTCTGGTAAAGATACCAATGGTTCCCAATTCTTTATCACGACAGCAATTACACCATGGTTGGATGGAAAACATGTAGTTTTTGGTGAGGTTGTCGAAGGTTATGATATTGTCGACAAAATTCAAAATGTCCAGAAGGGAGCTCAGGACAAGCCAGCCAAGGTCGTCAAGATTAGCAAGTCGGGAGAATTAGAGGCTGATTCGCCTACTGGCGATGCTATTGACAGTCCTGCTGCAAATACTCCTGAAGGTACAAAAGAAGAACTTTGATTATCTCCTTATCATCCTTTATGTTGAGAAATGAGAGAGCCGCATGGTAGGTCGAATGTCATTCTACCTTTCAATCATTTCTGTCAAGCTTATACCTTTCTATCAGATAAAACAGAATTCTGACTGACTTTATATTGATTTAGGAATAAAAACGATCGATATTGGAACAGATGATCAAACAGGATTGAGTCTTTTGATGAAGCTCGGACTATTTGGTGCAATTGTGTTGATTTGTATTAGGTTGCTTAGTGGACGATTTGGACAAGGTGAAAGGTCGACCGAGAAGCAAAGGGAAAAGTCAATAGCATGATACAAATTTATGATATAATAAAGAGAACTTATATTCCTCCTTATTTATTTATTCGTGCTGGCTTTTTTATTACTCTTCCGTTTCTCCCAGACCATGACATATGCTTCTTTTGTACTGAGCAATTCTGCCTCGACACGACTAACATATAGATCTTGGATTTCCCACCAGCGATCACCCTCTTGCTTTCCTTGACTGTCAACTCCGCCTCTGTCAAGTAATTGCACTCTCCAAACTTTCTTCTCTGCTTCTCCCTCGACACTATCATCTCTGACTCGAACACCTTCATGCGTGACATTCGCTACAAGGTCATATATTACCGGTTCACCGACCGGATGTTGTGAGGGATCTGGTTCTATGTAGGGGCTCATATCGAGAGTTCTAGATGGAAAAGTAACAATAGTAGGATTTCGCTGTTCTTGTAAGAATTTATTCGGACTGAAACGTTTGATGTGCATTATAAGAAACGGCGGAAGGGGATGAAGTAAGCGATATCTCATACGAGTGTTTAATCGTTCTTGACTTTTTATACCGTCGTATTTGCCTAGAATATGCGAGAGAGATACTTGTGGTATAATATTCTTTTCTCGGTCGTCTTGAAACAATGGTGCGGCTGGTAGATCAAGTGTGAGGATCATAAAAGGGCTGACCTTTGTTTCAATGGCTGCATCTTCGAATCTCAAGCGATCTTGTGCATCTGCACGTGCAGTAATTGTTTGTGATTCAACACGCATTGAGCCTTGAAATATATGTTGTATCATACTGGTTTTTGGTTTTGTTTTACTACCGCCAAGAGCGAGATGGAGACTGTTGAGAAACCATAGCATAAAGTCTGCTGGCTCTGATTGTTCTGTTATGGAGAATTTCTTGTTTGATCTTTGAGATATCTCTTGTAATAATTCATGAGGCGAGACATGTGCTTTGAATGCTTTTGAATTCCATATTTTCCGAACAAGAACGCTGAACCGGCGTATGATTTCTGGTTTTGACGATAAGTCCTCCAACATCAGAAAGTTACGAAGCGGTGGAACGTGAGCCAGTGATTGACATGCAACGTTGAAATAATCATTTGATTTTATGTTGTTCATCCCTACATAACCAGGATTATATCTCTTTCCCTGTAGATCCCATGAAGGTTGTCTTTCTTTATCGAGTTTTGACACAATTGGCTTTGTAAAGGTCGGATCTACGACGTATTTAATATCGTCTAATGATTTAGAGGGTACTTCATATCCTTCGGGTAAGACATAGACCTTTTTCGTAGTTAAATTGATATATACGTGATGTCCAATCTCAAGAGCGTGAAAATATGCTTGTGATTTGGATCCTCTTCCCTGATAATATATTCCACATACTAGACAAGCGTATATATTCAGATTTGAGAGGGTGACAGAACATAGCTTTTCGAAATCAAAGTCGAGGACTGAACGATTGATTGTATCAAGATATAAATCACCGTATCCTTCTGTTGGCGCCATATTCCGTAAGCCATGAGGTCTTGGTAACTTGTCACTCTCGTCATCATCGTCGTCATCATCATTATCTTCATCCAATTGCTTAGTCTGCTTATGGTCCGAATTTGAATGAATTAACCCATTCGTACCCTCTAGTATTTCTTGTTGTTGTGGAGGTGGGGGTGGGGATTCATCTTCTACGGTCGGAGGCTGTATTTTTACTCGTTTAGGTACGGGTGAATCTGTTGCTGCTACCTCTTCCAAAGGTTGTTCGGCGTGTCTTTTGGCCATAACATTTATGATACTTGACCACTTCTCCGCAATGCAGTAGTACAAACATATCGGCCAAAAAATTGCCAAGAACTGTTCTTGAAGTGAACATCAGAAAAATAATACACGACTTTGACAACATTAGCTACAGTAGTCTCCGAAACACGAATACATAATTGCGCTCATGGTAAGCGTTGATAATCATATATGTCAGTGGCTCAATCTAATGTTTCACAAGTCCTACCAAAATCCTACCCAGATCTTCGCCGAAGATGTCATTGAAGAAAAGGGTGAGAATGCACGTCTCTCTGCCTTTGTCGGAGCAATTGCTGTAGGAGATTTGGTAAAAAGTACCCTCGGACCAAAGGGAATGGACAAGATTTTACAATCCGCGTAAGTAAAACCGGTATCAGAGTTGATGAAGATTTGCGTTCAAGACTAAAATTCATTCAGATCCACCGGTGAGATTATGGTCACAAACGACGGTGCGACTATCCTCAAATCAATCGCCTTGGACAACGCCGCAGCAAAGGTTTTGGTAAACATATCAAAAGTACAAGATGACGAAGTAGGAGATGGAACAACTTCGGTCACAGTTTTGGCAGCAGAACTTTTACGGGAAGCTGAAATACTCGTGAATAAAAGAATGCATCCTCAGACTATAATCGAAGGTTATCGTATAGGTAGTGCTGCAGCATTACAAGCTTTAGAGGCATCAGCTGTAGACAACAGCAAGAATCCCGAATTATTCCGACAAGATTTACTCGCAATTGCACGAACTACACTTTCATCAAAAGTTTTATCTCAAGACCGACAATATTTTGCAGAATTAGCAGTTGATGCAGTATTGAGAATGCAAGGATCTACAGATCTAACACACATACAAATCATCAAAAAGTCTGGTGGTAAATTATCTGATTCATATCTCGATTCGGGATTTATACTTGACAAGAGATTTGGAGTCAATCAACCTAAACGGGTAGAAAAGGCAAAAATACTAGTCGCAAACACAGCCATGGACACTGACAAGGTCAAGATCTTCGGAGCAAGAGTAAAGGTCGATTCTACTGGAAAACTTGCCGAACTTGAAAAAGCAGAGCGAGAAAAGATGAAGTCAAAGGTAGAGAAGATTAAAAGTTTGGGTATAAATTGTTTCGTAAACCGACAGTTGATTTATAACTGGCCAGAACAATTGTTCAGTGACGCTGGAATATCATCGATTGAACATGCAGACTTTGATGGAGTTGAACGACTCGCTCTGGTGACTGGGGCAGAAGTAGCATCTACTTTTGACCATCCAGAATCTGTAAAAGTAGGATATTGTGATTTGATCGAAGAAGTCATTATTGGTGAAGACACATTGATTAGATTTTCCGGCGTAGCAGCCGGTAAAGCATGTACAGTTGTGTTACGTGGAGCTACGGAACAATTACTTGATGAAGCAGAACGAAGTCTTCACGACGCTTTGGCTGTACTCAGCCAGACGGTAGTAAATCCAAAAACAACTCTTGGCGGAGGTTGTGCAGAAATGGTCATGGCAAAAGCTGCCGAACAAGCTGCTCAGAATGTCGCGGGCAAAAAGGCCGTTGCTGTAGAATCGTTTGCTAAAGCTTTGAGACAATTACCTACTATATTAGCCGACAATGCTGGTTTAGATAGTAGTGACTTGGTTACGAGATTAAGGACGGCTGTTTACAATGGTTTGACATCTAGTGGTTTGGATTTGTTGACTCCTGGAGGTGGTGTGGCTGATATGCGAGAATTGGGTGTTGTCGAGAGTTTTAAATTGAAAAGGGCAGTTGTTACTTCTGCTTCTGAAGCTGCAGAGGTGAGTAATCACAATCATATTATAATACATATCCGTACTAACATTTTTATTAGTTATTATTACGAGTTGATAACATAATAAGAGCAGCACCACGTAAACGAGAAAGAATGTAAATATGAATACATGTATAAACATATACTAATCATGTAAATATATACCAATACTTTCAAATTGTTGTTTGATCTCTTCTTTCAGGTTGGTGATCGACTAGAGCATTGCAGGTAACGTCGGCAGACCAGCTTGCTTTTGATCAGTTTCTAACCCTAGATGCTCAATGACTTGTCCCAAATGATCAAATCCAAAGAAATACTCTGTCTCACCCTCGGCATTCGTAGCTATATAGCATCTGTCAATACCTTACTTTCTTCATATCAACAGTCGACATATACAGACCTTCAATGTAGGGAACTCCAAACGCTCCTTTTTCAACAGCCAAGTCTGTATTTTGCTGTAACCTACCTTTTACACCCTCATCTCCAATCTATTTCCATAATAATCAGCTTCGTTTCCTTGACCGTAGCTTTTACCTCTTATACAATCTCCTGTCTCGTTTATATTTATGAAGGGGAAAAACATACCTTTTCCAAAACAAGCCATGCCAGCTCCTCTCCCAAGACCGTCTTGAATGCACTCGAATAAACCTTTTCGTCGCCGAGATCCTCCCCTCGTACCCAATAAGCTTCGTAAAGCGCCGCAATCACCCGTCCGATGTCCTCTGCACTACGATTTTCTTGTTGAGCGGTTGGATTGTCGTGGGAGAGGTTCTCAAAGTGCATCTGTAGAGCACAAAGCGCACGTAATGCCTGAAGAGACGGCGGTAAGTATAGTTTCACGAGATATAGAGTGGAAGTACAGACGGGTAGAGTATTAGTAGGAAAACTATCCGGCAGCTTTTCTCTCATGGGTATATTGTACCGCTTCGATTGGCGAAGACGTTCTTTACCGAGGTAGAGTGCTTTATCTGCGACTCTGCGGGTTAGTATGTATTAGGGGAGGAAGAGACTTTGATTGGAGGGCTGAGGATGTGGAGAAGAGAAAAACGGAGATGAAAGATGAAAAGTCGGGACGTACTGTTGATACTAACCGGTGGTGGATTACCGGTTGCTTTCAAAATGCCTCGTAGTAAAACGGGAATGTATGTGATGTCACATTGTTGAAATACAGCAGAGTTCTGAAAATATCGCCAGTGATTAGTTGGATGATATAGGATAAAAAGATAGGTGATTATGTATGAGAAGGAAAAGGATGTTGAATGAAATATATCACCTACGTTGATGGAATGAAACGCCAAGTATGCAAATGGACTGACTACGTCGAGATACAACTTTACTTGAGGACGTGTCATGATGGGACAAGATGTAATTGGTCAGAAAAGAAATAGCGAGAATGGAAATATATGGTGAAATCCGAAATGGTAGGATTGCTCGCTAATGTGAATGGACTAGTAGACCTCTGGGCAAACGCACTATATAACGCAACCGAGTTCTTCAAAGGCGGTGGAATGGCTCTATATGCCGTGTTTGTATATTGATTATTACCTCTACAAGTTCTTCACAACGCGGGCCGATTATTCGAATGATTACACCGATTCTATCAAAATAATCGGGCCGTCCCTACCTTGAAATTTCAACGGCATTGATGAGGACTCGGTGGATGAAATACTGTACAGTAATCACTTGTTACAGCAAAGACTGGAGGTGTACTCTTTGTCAACGTTATGACATAATGTCATTATTAGAAATATATCTATCACGCTATCAATCGAAAAGGAATAATTAATTTCAAATTCCAAGTAATTGAGCAAGTGTTCATAGTAACAATCATTTCACAATCATTCACAGAAGATGTAAGCGGACTAGTTTTGGCTACTTTGTTAGCTAACTATATCAGCTTGGTGTAGTGATTTTTCAATTTGCTCTTTTTATATCATGAAACACGAGGGAATTATAGTTACAGCGAAAGTTGTTATGAGAGAGGACTACTCGTAGATACTAAACCTTTTATGCCTGATTCTTTTGGAAATAAAGATTGATTGAAAAGAATCGAATGCGAACTAGACGCAATTATAGCTAAAATCATTGATGGATTATAATGCAAACGATTAATAATCATCATTACTTCCATGACTTTCATCATCAGATTCATCGTGACTAGTGGCGCTTGAATCAGCTTCACTTGCTTCACCCACTTCTTCGTCGTCATCATCATCGTTATCACTACCACTACTACTCTCGCTTGCACTGTCCTGTTCAGCATCTTCACCTCCTTCCACTCCCCTATGACGCCCCTCTTCCTTGGAAGAATCATCATCATCATCTTCTAGACTACTATAGTTATTCTCTTGGCGATTTTGTTTATTTGAACCACCTGATCGGGAACTATGGGTAGTTCCATGTTCATCTTCGTCACTACTATCACATACAACTCTACGGTTCACTGTTCTCGGAACAGGATTTTGATCCTCATCAGAAGATGAAAGAATTGGAAATGGCTCCATCTCACCAAGATCAAAGTTGCGCCCTCGTACATGTCTGCGAACAGGCACGTCGTCCTCATCATCTTCTTCATCATCAGAGGATATCATTACAGGCTCTTGTTGTCCCTCAACTACTCCATCTGAAACGACAAAGCCAGCCAATGAGCCATTTTCGTCATCATCTTCATCCTCATCTTCTTCCTCCGTATCATAATTACCTGCCCACATATCATCATTATGTTGGCTTCTATTGGGATCATTTTCTAATCGCGCGACCCCCTCAAGGGTACCAATTGGGTAATATCCAGAGCTTGCACTAGATTGAGTACCATCTATATCGGATTCATCATCGTCATCATCGTCTTCGGAATTATCTTGCTCAGAACCTCCATTGTCACGTTCATCGCCACCCCATCCACAATGATGACAGGATTCCTCCTCAAGTTCCCAAGTACATACTGGACATCTGTCCACTCCATCAACATTCAATGGTAACCTTGGGATATTACTCCTGCTAAACCTTCCACCGAACAAGCCGCCTTTGGCTGGGTCTTTGTTGTCCTTGTCTGCCTGAAGATTTTCCGCATCCTCTTTTTGCCATTTTTTATGTTCATCCACCGTTTCGCCTTCTGGCAACAATTCTGCCTTTTTCATTATTACGGCAACCAGTTCCTTGATGACAAACGACGGCGATGGCATTTGTATGATGTGCTCTCTACAGCTTGGACATGTCATTTTGCTCTGTGATGTTAACCAAGTTGAAAGACAACGGTAACAATATGTATGGCCGCATGAAAGGACATGTGGCTCGTAGAACAGTCTTTCACATATCTTGCAAGTGAGCGTGTGTCGAAATGTTTCAAAGTCATTTTGTATTACTTTGAGACTCTATCCCAAATATAAGATCAGTATATACTAGGTGTAATACTAAGTGGAGAGCATAAATCACCTGAATATTTTCCTCATCTCGTCCAGAATTAACAAGTGTAGGACTTGTAGCTGAACTGGCTGCCCGTCCCTCCATATTCATCTTGTTTTCATTCTGCTTTGATTCTTCTGGACGCGAAATATGTCGTCGCTTCACAGACGCTGTATCGTTGATATCGTTTTCTGCCCTTCGCTTGATTGATGGCATTGGCGAGAATGCTTCAAAACGCTTTACCTCAACAGGACAGAGCTACGGACATAAGACGATGATAGGATTGACTCATGTTAATTGCTCTTTTGTGGACCTACTGAGATATATTTGGTGAGTCATAACGGTTGGCAGAAGTTCACGTCCAAGGATTTACACATGGAGATACAAATGGTCAACCCAAATACCCCGCCGGCAACCGCGCCGTAATTCCTATCACTGAATGATCCCGCGCTTCATCTTTCTGGTAGTCGATCCGATCAAGCACGCAAGCACTTGTCTATAACAACAAACGTGGACAGAACGAATTCATTCACTGGTGTATTTTATAGAATGACTGTCTTAGGTCTTATAATCTATCTACATTAAAACAGCATTAACCAAATGTGGTTGGCTTGTCCTTGATAGGCATTTCTGTTCCAGTAACGCTTTTATATCCTAGAAGCATTTAGTCGACCGCCAGATGTTATATGGATGGATTCTGAACTTACCCTGACGAAGTGCATCAGAAATTCTTTCGTCCTTTGCCTGCTCGTAAGCTGATTCGTTGTTCTGTGGACCTTGTTTGAGTATGTGCTGTTGAAAGAAATCGATGCCTATAATCAATTGTCAATACACGAATGACGTTTCTTTGTTTAATTACTTGCTGATACCTTTATCGAGAGCATCCTCGTTCTTTTCTGAAGTTGCTCCCCCTCCTGCTGCAGCATTCATTTTGTTGCTAAGCCTATCGAACATTCCTCCCGATTTGACAGGAGCATTATCTGTACTTGGTCCAGGAGGTGCCTCTTGATTAGCCATTGCCTTTTTGAAGAAATCCATGCCTTTAGTTTATAATAGAAGATGATGTTGTGGATGATGTTTAAATAGCAAAGTGAGGAAAAGGAATTTGATTGTGAGAGTGTACAGTCTCCTTTTCACGCAAGGGAAAATTTATATATATGCTCTGTTTGGTCAGTCACCAAAACGAATCGTTCTTTCCTCCCTGGATTTTGATTTCTTGGATCGTTGTATACTAAAGTCGGAAGATTCTTATACAGTAGCCAACTAAGCCTTTATATGCAAACGTCATTGCGGCTTATGCCAAGGATGATGATTGATCGACAAGTGCCTATCACTATCATAACAGGCTTTGTCGGCGCTGGAAAGACGACTTTGATATTGAATCTCCTACCCCAACTCCGTGCCATAGACCCAACTTATAGACTATCATTCATCAAGAATGAAATTGGTGATCTCGCTGTAGATACTGCTCTAGCAGCAGCAGCTGAACTTCGAAGCACGCGAGAACTCCTTGGTTCTTGCATATGTTGTACGAATGTTGGTCAACTAGGTCATGCTATTGAAGAAATACTTCAGGATGATCCGGATCGGATAGTAATTGAGACGTCTGGATCTGCAGAGCCACTGAAGCTAGTGCTGGAGGTGCAAAGATTGGCATCTACCACGGGTAGAATCACTTTGGACGGTGTTATTAGCGTCATTGATGTGCTTAATTGGGAGGGTTATAATAGTACCTCTTTCACGGCTAAATTACAGGCGAAACAAACAGATCTAATCATCTTGAACAAATGGGAGGAGGCCGGTGAAGTTAGACTCGAACGTGTACTTGACATGTTGGGTGATATGGATGTCGATACGCCACATATCAAAAGTAGTCACGGTCACATTAGTCAGGACTTGTTGTTTGGTATAGATCGTAAGCTGGCAGTTGATGGAACTGAAACAGCTAGCACAGAGCATGAAATCACCCATGCACAACATCATCAAGAAGAATTGGAATGTCTAAGCATCACTGTCACTGCTCCTGATGGTCGGCCGAACATCGACATGTTTAGACTGAATACTTTGATCTGGAAAGCCCCACGAGATGAAATATATCGAATAAAAGCAATTCTATACCCAAGAGAGAAGCCTGTGACTACTCACTCCAACAAATTGAGTAATGAGGATAATCAAAATCTGGCATGGATTCTGAATTGGTCATTCGGCCGCTTTACATGGACACCTTCAGTGATCGATTCAACCTCGATGCCTCCATCTCGGATATCATTATTTCTCGCAAGGTCAGAAGCTGTCAAATGGAAGCAAAGGCTGGAGTCGGAAGAGTTTCTGTCAGTACCAAATGCGACCATCAAAGTGGTACGGAAATTATGAAGACCCTTGGTGCTTTGGCGAGCTGTGTATGAATAGAGTGTATGACAGAAGTATATACAGGATAGTGAAAGGGCTATGAAAACGCTACAATTTGGCTTTGAGGACTGTGGCTTGCTCTTCCGCGGCTTGTTGCTTCAGTATTCGTCTCAGAATTTTGCCACTGGCGCTCTTAGGAATAGCATCAACAAATCTGACACCTCCTCTCAGATGCTTATGATTGGCGACTTTGGCAGCGATATACTTGACGAGCTCGTCTGCCAATTCTTTATTTGGTTTTGAGCCTTGAGCAGGGACAATATAAGCTCTTGGAACCTCAGTTGCGAGATCATCCCGATATATACCAACAACAGCGACGTCATCAACCTTTGTGTGCGCAGCAATATAACCTTCTAATTCAGCTGGTGCGACTTGGAAACCTTTATATTTTATCAACTCCTTGACTCTATCAGTGATATAGAAATTGCCATCCTTGTCTTGATAGCCAACATCGCCAGTCTTGAACCAGCCATCGTCTGTCAAACAATTTCTCGTACCTTCAGGGTTATTCAGGTATCCTTTGAAGATATTTGGTCCTTTTAACCATAGTTCACCGACTTGGCCTACAGCCACTTCCTTTTCTTCAGCATTCATGTATTTCGCAATCATATTCGGCAACAATTTTCCGACAGATCCAATTGTGGAATGCCAATCTTCCCAAAGTTGGACATGTGTAGTCGGTGATGCCTCAGAAAGTCCATAGCCCTGCTTGACTTTTAATTTCTTTCTCGACCACAATGAATCTACCAATTCACGCGTCAACGGAGCGGCACCAGAATTCATCATACGCAATGATGAGAGGTCATACTTGTCAACTATTGGATTTTTCGAAAGAAGAAGCACGACTGGTGGTGCGACATAGGCAAACGTAATTTTATCACGTTGCACAATTTTGCAAAAGTCTTCTATATCGAATCGCGGCATGACTGCGACCAGGAGGCCGTTATAAAAGCTTTGATGTACCAAGATGGTTAAACCATAGATGTGAAAGAATGGTAAGAATGCAAGAATCGAATCTTCAGAGGATAGATTTCTCACTTCTGCTTCTGTACTTTGGAGAGTGTTTGCGACAATATTTTGGTGGGTGAGCATGACCCCTTTCGGTAATCCAGTGGTTCCCGAGCTATAAACAAGAAACGCCAGATCTTCTTTCGGTTTTATCGGTGCTCGTCTGAACTTTGCTGCACCAGATATATTTTGAACTGAAGAAAAGTGCTTTACACGATTAGACGGGTCTCTTTTGTCTCCTATCAATATTATATTATCTTCTGGTATTCCAGCCTTCTGCGCTGCTTGTCGAGCAGTAGGGAGGAAGTCCCATTGTGTAATCAAGGCTTTTGCTTTGGAATCTTTCAACTGGAAAGCCAATTCATCCGCACTGTATGCCGGATTTGCTGGCGATACAACACCACCCGTCCATAGGCAGCCCCACATTATGGCGGGCGTATCGATGCAGTTTGGGGTAAAAAGTCCCAGTACATCACCCTTGCGCCATTCATAGTTTGCTTTGAGTCCTTGTGCAAAGTCGAGTGCTACCTTTCGAGTTTGCGAGTATGTATAAGATCGTCGAGTGTACGGGTCAAGGAATATGACTATCGCTTGGTTAGAAAGTTCGTTCTTGTATGGATAAACCGATTGATCTACCTTTGTCATCAGGAAATGGTTTGTTCTGCCGTTCAAATAAGAATTGCCAGAGTGATACGTTTGGGATATCTATCTTATTGTATAAGGATTCGGCAATCATCTTTGGTTCCGTCTAATAGCAATGCTACTATCACTTTTCGTTGACAATCTTTCATGTTTGCTGTTGACAATAATGCCGAGGTCTATATTGCCGTTAGCTATGCCGAGGATTGCCGCTCGAAGTTCGTCACGTGTATAATAATTTTATGAATGATGCAACAATTCATGCTGAATACATTCGATCGAAGAACTGCTTGCCTGTTTGAGACTGTGATGGAGCAATCAATCGCACGGACGCTTCGACATTCCTCTCGATGTCTGAAATACCGGAATAGGAGTAGTCAACGACGATGGGCTCAGGTACATGATATTCGGTTTCTAAACAGCCATCAAAAACCAGCAGACAAGATCATTGAAAAGTTTCGAAGCCAATTGGCGGAGAAAGCAAAAGAGTGGGTTATATAACAACATAACGTCTTGCATGACTGACAGCTTTACTTAGGCGAGGTTTGAATAGCGTAGAAGAGTTAATCAAGGTCCATCGAAAGGAAAGTGGCATAGCAAGAAAATCCATCAATTCGTCATCTGTAAACGGCCCTACTTCAGCAAACAATGTCCAGATCCCGTTTCGTCCACCTCCACCTCCTTCAGCACAACCTCCTGCTACCTCTACTTCACAAGCGCAATCTTCTAGTATTTCCCCGGCTGTAGCTGAGTACACAGCAGCGGCAAAGTCTGGCGTCAAGACTCTTTCGACATACATCGATATTGATAAATTTCTTGCATTACCTGAGCGAGAGCTCAATTACTTATGGCGATTACGGCATATCAACAATCCTACCTCTCTTCACGGCATAGTCTCTGCTGAAAATTGGACACGTATAGTAGCTGCGGCGAAAAAGCATCCGCAATTCATATTACCATTGCCGAGAGAAGGACAAGGTGCTGAAATTCATTTTATGCAATGGACGTTCCCATCCGAAACTACAGCTACTGTTTTATTTACTCATCTGGCAGAGTATAAACTTCGAGGAGAATTTACACAACCTCACACGACTGTTACGCATCACACCGATCTAATGGCCGAGAAAGGTGTGGTCTTGGTGGAAGGAACTGTGATGCCTGACAGAGGAGTGACTGTGGAAGAAGGTCAATGGCTGCTTATGTGTTTGCTTAAATTCTACGGTCAAGATGGTACAATTACACGCCAAGAGGGCAGCGAATCTATAACTCCGAGAAGACGGTTATTGGAGCAATTCAGCAAAGGAGATGGAGAGTTTAAGATTGAAGATTTGCTTGAAGAGGCGGAAAAAGTGCCTTAGATTGCTATAAAATGCTATTGGACTTTTTTAGAAGATTCAAGTGAAGTTTCAATGCTCCACTTTGTCGTGTTTGTGAAGTTGTATGGGTGCGTGAATTCCGAAACTTCCACCCCGGTAGATGCCTCGTTTTTCTTTTTCTGCTTTTTACATTACACTTTTCGATACGGTCATTCACTGCAGTTTTCATTCTTGGCTTTGTATGCATTGTAGATTCTAAGCAAACAGACATTACGTTACTGCATCACCATTAGTCTGCATATTTCAAATTATGTATTTGTTTGATCCGCGATTTACGTTTCGAAGGTCAATTTCTTTGGCTTTGAAACTTCACTTGACAGGTACTGACTTGACATAGCACTGTACAACCAGTAAATGAGCAGCCATATGACCAGCAGATCTTGTACCACAACCAGTCAAGACATACACCTTCTATATCTCAGGAAGGCGATGAATTTAATCAACCCAACTCTTTTTCTTTGGCGTGTTCAAGTTTCGAAGATTCACAACAGCGTAGTGAAAATAATTACACATTTGCACCACAAGGTCATAACATATCTACTGCTGCAAACTATCACCGAAATTTGGATCATCAAGATCGTATCGAATTAGATCTTCGAAGACAATTATCAATGAAGAATGCAGAAATCATTGAACTGCGTCAGCAAATAAATTCGCGGGAACAGCAAAGAGATAGCGCCGCAGCAAAAGCCAGGGCGACAAAAGCAGAGACAAACTCTTCCACAGACTATACTTTCAAGGGACGTGCTCACATGTCGATGCAAGCTTGGGATCGTTTCACGAACACATCTAACGGTCAGACTTTGTTATTTCCTGCACGTCACGAGCCACAAAACTACCAGAGCGCCTTGCAAAGCTTGAGATCACTCCGCGTTATGTATGAAGATTCACAAGCAGCACTTCTGAGAGCCGAAACTGAACTTCAACTATGTAAAGAATTTGATAGTCTGGACAATGTAGATGCTGCTATCATTGAGCGCCTGAGGCTTCCAAAATTGCCTCAAATAGTTGATCAGGCATTATTAACTCAACGTGGTCGGTACAATTTAAGTAAGGCTGATGTACCATGTTTATTACTATGTTGATTACTAAAATGTATGATCAAGTGGTCAGTGCTGCTCAGGATACAGTCCGTGATTTACTTTACGAACATCAACGTCGTAATCATCCTCACGCATTGATATCACAAAAGACTGCATTCGCAAAGAAATACTACCAACTAGGACAAGTTGCCTCTAAGCCTCTAAATTCCAAAAATCAAATCGTCAACAGAAATAAGCATATGTCTAACGGTCTTCCGAGCTATACTAGTGGCATTGTCAAAGGGCAGAGTATCGTGGCAACTTATAAAACGACTAGCATGTTAGGGAAGAGATCATCTGATGCCATTGCGCACAAATATGAAAATCGTGCTAGAAAGAGATCGAAGATGAGCGCAACAGAGGATTTACTTGATAGTTTTGCATTATCTTTATTCTGTGGTTGGAATCAGGATTCTAATTTGAATTAACCTGACTGAATCTTTGCAAACTTGACTTCAGCATGCGTTATCTAGAATTACAGGACTTTGAGGTGCAAGGGCTAAATATGGTCGCTTTTCTGCGTATTTACAGATTTAGGATTGTATACTTACTCCGACTCCGTTCAACTTTTATTTTATCTTCACTTGCGCTACATCTGTACCTTTCTAGGCAAGTGTTCACCTACATGCATCTCAATCTAAATCACTAATTTGAATGATCGACAATTGCTAGGAGGTTTGTTTCACTATCTAGAATTTTCTCCAAATCCCATTTCTTATCATTGTTGATCAGCGACTGCTTTCAATTCATACTTTCTTCACTTAGTTTGTCCACTCAATTCATAACAAATCATTTCATGCATGCTCTATTTCTCACAATATCGTTCTTATACAAGACTGGATTTTTTTTCCAATGGAAAGTTTTAGGTCGCTCAATCTATCACATTTAGTGACACGGCCACGATCATATAGTCAATCATCGATGCCGCCCATCGATGCCGCCAAAACGCAAAGCAGAGGAAATAGTTTTCCATCCCAAGAAACGTCCAAGAGTTAGTCTCCCACCTCAACGATATCCCGAACCAGAATTCAAAAGGACTATTGCCTCACATGACGAAGCCTCTTCTTCAAAATCAAAGCATACAAATTCGAAAAGTGAAGGCTCACGTGAATCAAATTCGAGTTCTGATTATAGCACCTCTGTAGAAATTCATGGTAAGTTTGCTTTGATAATTAGCATTGTCGTCTATCTGCATTACCAGACACGTCTGACTCCGGAACCAGATATCACAGGAACGGAATCTGCTTTACAGGAAGTGCAAGCGATTCTTCGACAGATTGAAAGTCCTGAGGCATTTCTATTCAAAAGACAGCATTCAATGTCATTCATTGATATTCTCATATATGCCAGATTCGTCCATTTCAGCACTGAGAGTCAAGCATGTTCCATGCAAATGATCATAGGTCTCTTGAATGTTCTCAGAATTGCATGCAGTGCTATTCTCAAGAATTCGCAACTTCCATTGAATGTGGCCAGCTTTTTTGATGGTTTTTCTCTTGGGATGAATGTTCCGTTGGAATGTTATCGAAAAGTGCTGACGATCGATCCTAAAATGACCGTTATCGAGAAGTATCTGACGAAGTTGGAGTTTATCAATTCTTTACTCCAAAGCCACGAATACAATGTTGATCAGATGTTAGAACGGGCGTCTCGGAGAACAAAACCAGAAAGGGGGAAGGATATAGTAGCGAGCGAAACGATGACCGACGAACGAGCTACAGTTTTGAACAACACGGAGAAAGAAGATACGGCTATCGCAAAAGACTTTAGTATGAATACAATCATCCCACAACTAGAAATCATCCTTCAAGGAGTCCAAAGTCTGAAAACAGACATGCACTCGGCTATTCAGACTATCAACACTATCAAAGACAAAATAGCCACAGACTCTCCCAACCCACCACTGACGGGTTCCGATCTCGACGAAGAGATATCCCCTTTCCAAAGCGAAATGGAAGATTTAAAATACCGTCACGAAGCTATACAATCCACCCTCCGACAAAAAATCAAAGGCCGAGAAAAAGAAATAAAAGAACAGAAACGGCTGTACGAAACCCACGTTTCACAACTCAGGACATATTTCGATTCCGAAAAGAACGAATACGTCAAGCACGTTGAGAGACGGCTCGACGTTTTGCAGAAAGAATACGACGACGATATGTTGCAATTAAACGATCTTAGGAATGGATTGGAATGTGAACTTGTGGATGTGAAAAGGAAGTTTCGGGAGAGAGTCGATCTGGATGCCGTTAATATTATTGACATGAGAGCTGATGTGAATAAAGTGATGGAGAGAGTCCCGTTTCAAATCGCATTTTGTGATGCTGCGACGAGGAGGAATGTGGAGATGAAGAAGGATTCTGATAGGAGAGAGGTGCAGATCAGACGCAACGAGGAAGATTTACAGAGTCGGGCGTTGTGTTTGGAGGAACGAGAACGTGTAGTGGAGTTGAAAAAAGAGGAATTGAACATGAGATTACTTGAGCTGGCAGAGGAGAAGAATCAATCAGGTTTGGAAGGATAAATTATTGAGTAGATTGACTTCCAAGGGTTACAAAGAGGGATGAATCAGGTCGAATCGAATAAAGTGTTGATGATGGTTGCGATACACCTTAACAGTGTTGTTGGCGACTGAGATGGCGAAGAAGATATTATAACGCCTGAAAGGTTTGGTAACTATCACTTGTGAATGGAGAAAGAGAATATGAGAATGATGCTATAAGATTATATCAACCCCATCCACCTTTTCCACCAAACGCTCCACTATCATCCACCTTTTTCGTCATATTCTTCGACCTAGGCTGTTGCGCAGCTTCGTGTTTCTTTAGATCTTCCGGTAATTTACTAATCGACGAGCTCTGAATCATTTTTCTCAAATCGTACAAGACATCATTATCTTCCGCGCCCACTGTGAACCGACAATATTAGTATAATATAATCACATAGCATGTCGATAATGGAAAAAAAGACTTACAAAATGTTATGGCAATACCACTTTTTCCCGCTCGACCTGTTCTTCCAATACGATGTGTATAAGCTTCTATACTGGGCGCCATGTTGAAATTAATAACCAACGATACGTCTTGCACGTCGATACCTCTCCCAGCAAGATCAGTCGCCACGAGGACTTCATACCGTCGATCTTTGAGACCTTGGAGTGCGGCTTCTCGCTGATCTTGCGTTTTACTACCGTGAAGCGTCACGGCACTGAATCCCATTCGTTGTATATCCCTCGCCACGGCATCACAGTTTCGTTTGATATTTACAAACACGATGATAGGAGGAGCGAATTGGCGAGACGACAAAATCTCGTTGATGCGTTTCTTGCGTTTTTCTTCTCCTTGTACAAACTCGACACGTTGCTCGACTGTATCGACTGCTTCGCCGAGATTACCTATTGTAACAATGGCGGGGCGACGGAGATATGTCCTTGCGATACGTTCTACTGCGACAGGCATCGTGGCTGTGTACATCATTGTCTGTCTATAGCGTTTCCCAGCGAATTCCTCTGACATGGCTCGTGCGTCTTCTGCAGCATCACTGTCGGGCTTCTCGTTCGATACGGGAAGAGCGGACAGTATACGATTTACAGAGACTTCAAAACCCATGTCAATCATCCGATCTGCTTCGTCCATTATCACATAACAACATTGATTTAGAACCAGAACTCGTCTCTCGATACAATCCACCAAACGACCTGGAGTGGCAATTATAATCTCTGCGCCGTCTCGCATATTATAAGCCTGTTCTTCTATACTATGACCTCCGACGATGGATACACAAGTAAATCCAAACGGCGTTGCAAACTTTTTCGCTTCCAGTTCGATTTGTTGAGCAAGTTCACGAGTTGGGGCAAGAATAATAGCATAAGGTCCGTCCATTTTTGTTAATTTATCAAGAGGTGGTAGTTCACTGATATAAACCAACAAGGGCAAGAGAAAGGCTGCTGTTTTACCGGAACCAGTAACTGCAACACCGATAAGATCACGAGATTGTAATGCAATCGGAATGGCTGCCCGTTGGACTGCAGATGGCTCTTTGTATCCAACATCGTCAATGATCTTCAGTATTGAACTTGGTAAGCAAGATTCTTTCCATGATCGCATAGGATTTGGTATTGCTCCGCCACGAGTGGCAATTTGAAAGTCCTCTTTGAATATTCGCCAATCTCTTTCTCTCATATGTTCGAGTTTCTTTTCGCTCCAATGTTTATCTATTCCCAGACGAGAATTTCGGTCCAGCCTTGCTCGTTCCATATCAAGAAATTGCTGTGCTCTTGCCCGTCCATTTTCTGCATCTCGTGCTTCCAAAGCTGCTGCAAATTCTACAGCTTTGGTCATATCATCACTATCTGCAAAACCACCCAATTTTCCGCGACCAAGGAAATTGGCTTCTTGTTTGGTTTGCATCAACGCGCTTTCGTCTTTACCAGTATCCTCTTCGACATCCCATTCGAAATTGAACTTTTTGTCTGTCGTCCGTTTCCGCTTTTTCTGTGCAGAAAAGGTTGATACAACAGCTTCTGCACCCTTGTATCGTTGACGTATCTGTTCCTTTTCTAATTCTTCCGGGGTAGTATCTGCTGGTCGTTTAGCTTGAGTCTGTGCTGGAGCATTTGTCGTTCGGCTAGTCGCGGTCGGATTCGAATTCCGCCAGGCTGCAGGACCAGTAGGGACCGCGCCATCACTGCGCGGTGGATTCCGATTTATCGAACTTGTAGGGATATCATTGTTGGACGTTGTGTTGGAAAACTTGGAGGATGGCAACTGGGCGTTTGCGGCGGTAGCAGCTACAGCCTGTGCTCTCTTCTCTAATGCTATTCGTTCGCGCTCAGCACGAGACAGAAACTTTGGCTGGAAGTAATGTAGTCAGCATTTAGAATATATTGAACCACAATAAGACAAGAAGAACAACAGACATGGAGCTGGAGTTTCAATGCGTCTCAAGGTGATCCCTATTACGTATAAGAATCGATCAAGGATTGAACTGACAGTGTAAACAAGTACTTACTTTGGCCGCTGCAGCATCTGCCACTTGTTTTCTCGCAAGAATCTCCTCTATATTCAGAGGATTCCCCTTTGCTGATGCATTCGACACATCTTTCCCCACAGGTACATCATCTTGAACTGGAGGTGGAGGAGCTACCATCTCATCCCGCAAGGACGATTCAGCTTCACAGCGCATTGTGTTGACGTATCCGTCACATCGGTTTGATGTTAGTTATAAAAAATCATTGGCAACAAGCATGTGAGATAGAAAGATTGAAAGCACGTGATAATAGTTTACATGGTTTGCATTTTGTTGCCAATCATCATACCGGACCCACCATGACTAATCGAGTCAATCAATGCACGGACCAGTAACAGAAGCTATATATTTCTCCGAATCCCCCCCATCAACCCTCTTTTCTTTTTTTCTTCATACTTACCTTATCGGGCTTGAGGCGATCAAGAAGGCCTTTCAGCTACCGAAGTTCCCTGCATTGCACAGCGCGGTGGAGCATCGGCATGGATCTCCTTCGGGGGCTCCTCCGGTGGAATTTTTGCTTTTCTTCCATGATTATTATATTCATCTTTCATCAGTTTTTATCTGGCCGATGCTGCAAAGTATTGTGCCGGGTACTGGAGAAGGAGTCGATTTGATCTTTACTGATCTTGTACTTACTATTTGCTCATGTTTTTCCATATATCATTAAGATTATGTGCCTCGTAATTATACTTTCCCACTGTTGATTAGATTTGTATCTTTTTGTGCGCTGTGTCAGTCAGCTCTTCCGTTCCTTAATTATGTCTACCTTGACTATGCTTACACATCGTTATACTCGGTTAATTCACCAACGTGTTGCCTGTAAACCAGCATATCAATCGCCTTCTTGTGCTTACTACTCTAGCTCAACTCCCACTTCAAAGCTGCGACGAAAGTTATCAGACCCTATTACCCCTTTACCACCAATTGCACCTCGATCAGATAATCCTGTCAGAAAATCCGATCAATTACCTATATTCCCAATAGTAGCTATATTCATACTCGGTTCCATCGCTTTCTACGCATTGACGAAAGCACGAGAAGGACAATCATCTACCCGTCAAGCATACGTACCACCTAAAGACGAGACACTTCCAGTAGATAAGCGTAGATTTCGCGAAGGCTAAACATCCACATTTACTACTACCAATCCATCAACAAAGATGGCTCCTACAAACACATCAACAAAACCATCATCTACATCTCCTAAATTACAAGACTACGACTTTCCCGCGTCACATCGCACATCCCCTCTCTTCAAGTCCGGAAAAGGCGCCGAAGCAGATGAAGTGCTCGTAATTTTCGTCCTTGGCGGCCCTGGCGCCGGAAAAGGAACGCAATGCACGAATCTCGTCCGAGACTACGGTTTCGCACATTTATCCGCTGGAGATCTTTTGCGAAAAGAACAAGAACGGCCAGGGTCAGAATTTGGAGAAATGATCGCCACGGTGATCAAAGAAGGACAAATCGTTCCGATGGAGGTTACGATACAATTGTTGGAAAATGCAATGCAGGATGTTATGAAAAAAGACAAAACGATGAGATTCGTTATAGATGGGTTTCCGAGGAAATTAGATCAAGCGGTGGAGTTTGAAAGGGTCGTGGTCAAGAGCATGTTTACGTTGTTTTTACAAGTTCCCGAAATGGAAATGGAGAAGAGATTGTTGAAGAGAGGAGAGACGAGTGGGAGAAGTGATGATAATAAAGAAAGTATAGGTAAAAGATTCAAGACGTTTGAAGATACTAGTATGCCTGTTGTGGACATGTTTGAGGGTGAAGGGCGAGTGGTCAGAGTTGGTGGAACAGGAAGTGTCAAAGATGTATATGATGAGATTAAATTAAAGATGAAGGAAAAGGGCATTGAACGTGTACAAAAGTAGACTAGTTCGTATTATTAATTCATCAATACATGCAACTTTATGTTATATACAAAATTCAAACGTTTATTCTATGCCAAAAGTCATCATCTATATTGGTGAGAGGAGGTGTTGGACCTTTAGTATCAAATACTTATATGATGTCGTGCGTAGTAGTGATGAGTTTCATGTCATTATTCAACCCATCATCCTCTGCGCAAAGGGTCTGAAGATCTGCGTATTGACCTCAAGCGAAATGCGTGTATGGTACTCCATATCTATCAAATAGGTTATTGGAATAAATATCATGACAGTCTTGTAGCAAAGACAACTCTGTAATTAGTACCTCATTACATCTTTTGGTAGTGTATAAGCAGATCATTTTAGACGGAAAGTATCGCGGTCATCGCACAATTCACTAGGCTCAAATCCCAGCTAGTGATTTGATAAACTGACTCGTGAATAATTCACCCGATTTCTTTTTACAGTTTACTGTCTTTCAGAGTTTGTTTTCTCTCGGCCAGATTTCTTGAAGCTGGTAACACCATACACACTTGATGACTCAGAGCAACCATATCACCCGTCTCATCCATAATAATCACTTCCAAATCGAATCGACCATCTTTTATCAATTTTGATCGAGTCCGGACAAATAACCAATCAACACCTTCGTCTGGCAAAACTTTCTTGACGTCAAGATTAAGTAACATTGTAGGATACCAATATTTAGCAGGACCAGGTCCAGTCGCGGCATCGCTGTTTGATTCTGAATTATAGACTTGTGGGATCTGCGGGAACATATCGGCAACCAGACCTAAAGTTCTATTTGTGAATTTTTCACCGTTTTTGAAACACATCCATTGATCTGCAAATACAGGAGCAGTCGTTGTAGGTTTTGGAAAGAAAAACCGCATATGACTAGTAGCTCGACGAAAGGCAGCAAAGGGCAGATCTCCACAGTCGATCCAATCCTTCGAGCTGCCTTGACCGAGAACTTTCAGGTCCACGGGTGCTGGAAGTGGGTCAAGTGTCCACCATGTTTGTAGTGACGGACCAATCGCTTTTTCCATATTTGAATTGGTAATATACCCAAGAACCTCTAGTCGGCCATCTTGTACAAGGTTGATTTGAATTGTGGATGTTGCTCTACCGACTTTTACATCTGTCACTTTGAATTGAGCCTTGCCAACTTGAGTTCGTCGTACAAACTCGAGATGCAATGTAATTGTATGCGGCTGATAAGTCTTTACAAGGGTTGTAGAGAAATGGGCCTTTGCCACCTCCAAGAAGCAGGATGTGACATATCCGCCATGCGGGACTGATTATGCTTGTCAAACATGTGATACCCATACAAACTATCACGAAATATACCTGAGCCGATACACCAATCATGCTGAAGATTTGCTTGATACTCGTGTGTATCTACCTGTTTGATACCAACAGCCAGGTCAAAGGTGACGGCCATGTTCTGAATTCTTCATCGGAAAGAAGTGGCAGACCATGATTAGCATGCCCAATAAGACAATAACGATTGCCGAGGCATGAATTTGACTTTTCAGCTACGAACCCCGCCAAGACGTGCAGACAAGCACGTGCTAACATCACTTTATACAAGCTGAGAACGCGACAGATCACGAGATTATTTACACACCGCAGCCGTCAGTCTTGGTCGACAACACAACCTCGTATTATAGCATTGTTTAATCACGCACCATCAGTCGAAATCCCATTCGCGATTCGAATATCAATCTTGGCATAATCTTTCAAAGAGAGAGCGACACTGAATGGTTATTTCTCCGCGGGAACAAAAACGCATGATGGCTTCTCAAATCGCTCAGGTGCTTGACTTATTCGACATGCGGTGACTGTTGGTAAATCTGCTGCACATAGATCATTATCATTACTTGCGCGTTATATTACCGAGACCGAGGAGATGGGTATCGTCAACAGTTCGTTAGATGAATCAAGCGCCATATACATCAAAGACCAACAACGCTGTAGGCGCGATATTATACGTTTATATACCGCAGGAGACTGATTCAATCGTACAGTCAACATATCCGAAATTACTATTGGTACAGCTCGTGCCCAAAGAATTCTACGCATAGTCCCAAGCGTCCAGTCTTCCAATCGATACGTGGCTCGACGAGATGTTTGCGATGATACTCCCGTCGAGTACATCGAGGTATGTAACCGCTCGATATATCTTGTCAACCTGGCTATCTTCTAATATCCAAAAGGATCCGGAATCTCTTTCATCAAACTCCCACCCCGAATTCTTACTCAAACTACCTAATGATGAGGATCTAATCTTCAATCTGAACCTTTCTTTACGACAATCAGTTGTATCAAATGATTCGCTCAACTCCACGCCTGCCGATGCGCGTCATGTTTACGATACTACGATATCAGGCCTAACATTCATATTTGCTTCATCCACCAAAGATATTGAACAGCTTGTGACTCGTGATTTCCGAACGGATCCCAATATACAAAAACATCCCAATGTCTTTGTTCTTGGCGATTATTCCACATCCGGGGCCTCGACAGTGTCGATACCATATACGTGGAAGTGGTCGCCTCCGCGATCAGCCGAAGATATTGGCGGAGGATGGCGGACGAGTTGTAGTTTCATAGAATATGACCAGCGAACAGATAAACTCAATATTCTTGCTACATTCTCTTTCTGGGTCCAAAATACGGCTCGAATACGGAACAGTCCTCCTCAGCGATCGCCACGGCTAGAGTCAATCACCCCGGCAAAATTGCGGGTTCCGTCATCCCAATCAATCGATTCAAGAGTTAGTGTGGTGAGCGATTCGGATGGTGAACAGTCGAGTAATACACGGCCTCCTGCTATCGCGACATCACCCACGATACATGCTATACCAGAATATGGATTAGGACTTATTACAACTGCTACAACTGGCTCATCGGTCGGTCCAGAGAAGTTAGATCTCGGAATCGTTTCAAAGCCCGCGGACGACTCAATCACAACAGATGCAGCGGACGGACCAGTCTTCCGAGCCACGATGAAGAGTCTTGAATCAAAGACAGGCACTCTACGAACGCGTATGAAGCGAGTGCTGAGAACTGCCGAGTCTGCCGAAGCCGCTCAGCTCGCATATAACGATGCAATAGCTCATTTCACGGAAGCTCTCCGTGAAGCAGCATCTTCTAACTCTAATGCCGTCAAACCAGCTTTTGATCATTATTTTGAGAAAATCGCAAAGGAAATTCTCTGCTATGAACGAGAAAATGCGCAAAACTTGAGGAAATTGATAATAGAACCCGTTAGCAGGCTATACAATCTTGATATCAAACAGGCCGAAAACAAAAGACGGGATTTTGAAGAGGACAGTAAGGATTATTATGCCTATGTTGGTAAATATCTTGGTCAACGATCAGAATCGTTGAAAGAGAAGAAACGGGTCGAAAGTGATTCAAAATATCAGTACAAGCGACGAACTTTTGAGCTTAAGCGATTTGATTATTCATCATGCATGCACGATTTGCACGGTGGACGGAAAGATCAGGAGGTTTTGTCCCAATTAACTCGCTATGCTGATGCACAAGCCAAAGGGTATCTTAATACAGCCAAAAGGATTGAGTTGATGGTTCCGCAGCTCGATGTGTTATGTCAGGCAGTGTTTGAGACAGATAAAGACTTTCAAATTCAGCGAGAAGAAAGAGAAGAGAAACGAAGAAATTTAGAAAAAGATCCACGCATGTCAGTGATTGGCGCGGACGCAAACAATAAGAATACCTCCCAGATTGGCCGATCCGATGTTGCGGGATATGAAGCATCTCCACCTGTTCAATTTACGCCTCAAATGGGCGGGCTATCAACAGCTTCAACGCCCAATATTTCTGGTATTCCTCAAAGGACTGCAAGTAGTAAATTCAAAGGTATTCGAGATCTTGAAGACAAAGATCCTGCAAGTATTATTGGTCCCGAGGCGGGTCAATATCGTAAAGAAGGGCTTTTATGGTCGTTAAGCAGACCGGGAACACATATTGATCCCAAGGGTTTGAAAACGGCCGGATGGCACAAGTTAGTCTTTTCCTGAATATATATAATCTTTTGAACAACACTAATCTTTGTCCAGGTTCTGGATCGTGCTCGACCAAGGCAAATTATCCGAATATGCAAATTGGAAGGACAGATTAGACTTGCATATGGAACCAATAGATCTAAGAGTTGCTTCTGTAAGAGAAGCACGTAATTCTGACCGACGTTTCTGTTTTGAAGTAATAACACCACATTATACACGAGTATATCAAGCTCCGTCTGAGAATGATATGCGTGCATGGATTGCTGCCATCAACAATGCTTTGCAAGAAGCATTTGAATCAAAGCCTGCAGTTATATCTCAAATTTCACCTGTCGATCCATCCAGCAATCGAAAAGATATTGCTGCTGTATTGACAGGTAAAAGCTCTTCCATGTCGTCTCATAGAAATCACGCCATGTCTGGTCTGACAGGCCGTGGAGTACACCGTCATGCTACTTCTGGAGACAAGCCATCCTTTCTTCGTGCCGATACTGTTGAGGGTGGACCGTCTGAGTTGTTAAACCGGATACGAGAGGCAGAAGAAGGCAACAAATTATGTGCTGATTGTTCTTCAACTACAAAGGTCGAGTGGGTATCGATAAATCTCGGAATAATACTCTGTATTGAGTGTTCAGGGATTCATCGATCATTGGGTACACATATATCCAAGATGCGGTCTTTAACGTTGGATAACAACGCCTTTACAGCCGATATAGTTGACTTGATACTGTTGATTGGTAATCGAGTTTCTAATATGATTTGGGAGGCTCGTCTTGATAAATTACAAAAGCCAGCGCCTCACGCTACGAGAGAATATCGTCTTCAATTTATCACGTTGAAATATGTCAATCGGAATTTCGTCGACGCAGTCGAAGTTCGTGATTTGGATGAACTTCTTCTGACGAGTATAAAACGGAACGAAGTTCAAAAAGTGCTTCAAGCAATATCACTTGGAGCAAATCTAAATGCACAGGATCGCTCTCGTAGTCTTCATGCTGTATATGTAGCTCTGGCTACTGCTGATCCTGCAGCTCCTGGTTCTTCGTCTTCTGATTCTAAAACTCCTTCCTTTTCCAATCCTTCTTTCTCGCATAGTCGTACGACATCCTGGAATAATATTACTAATTCTACTTTATCGTCGAACAATACAAAATACTCGCCGCCCTCAAGTTATCCCACATCTCGACCGGCAACTCCTACTCGTAAATCTTTTCCAATAGCCGAACTTTTACTGCAAAACGGCGCTGACATTCCACAAACTCCACCACCAATTCCTCTTTCACCTGCCGCTAGACTGTATCTCGACTTTAAATCTGAACAGCGTAATGGTCGTCTAGCTCCGGTGGCTTTGAACGCGTTTGGTACAAGTCCCGGTAGACCTGTTGAAGCAAGCGATATTGGACTTCATCCAGGTTATAATAATAATAATAATAATAATAATCCTGTATCATCCTTGACATTGTCGAGTCCCAATAGTATATCGTTGAGAAGTGGTGCTGCACCAAGTCCTGAACCGGGTAGTGCCCTACCACAAGGACCAGATTGGGGTGGTGATGGTGCGGCCCCGTCAAATATGGGTATAAATCAGGATACAGCTATAATGTCTTCTCCAATCAGTCCTGGGCCGTCTGCTAACACTGGCTTTGGTGGTTCTAGTGGATTGACATTGTCTATTGAAAGGAGAGTGTCTTCTAGTCTACGTAAATCAGGTGGATGGGCAGCTGGAGGTATTGTAGGAGGTGTAAAAGCGTTGGGAGAAGCTACAAGAAGATCATAGTTTGATGGAATGAGAAAAGTGGTGTTGACAACACAGATTATCAAGTTGGAGAAAGATTCTACGACGACAAAGGTCATTTTTGCAAAACATTGACGAGTGGTATGGGAGGTTTGTATTTTGTATAGGAAAAACACACATTATAGATGATGTAATGTCAATTGTATGTAACATTATTATAAACTTGATAAAATCACGCAATGAATGAATATGAATGCTCAATAGAGTGTTGCTTCATTAAGGATAACCGTGAAATGAAACGGCAGCGAGATGTGACGGTAAATTATGAAATATTTCCATTATCGTATTTACGTTACAAGTGAGATGTGGTATTTTGACCGAGAATATCGATATGATCCGTCATATATAAATATACACAATCTCAATACCACTTTTATATCAACTTTCTTTTTTACGTCCACAGCAATTTTATCCACCCTTCTCTCTTTACTAATTCATTTTCTCTTCCTTCAAACACTACTCTTTCTCCATCGTTATACCTCGAACGTAATGATTCTTTTCTATCTCAATCGTCTAGCCTCACGCTCTGACTCTAACAAACATAAAATATCATCCTCCTTGACTATTTTCAAAACCAATCGAATCAGAATTCTACATTTTTCTTTTCACAAAACGTTTTCATTTCTTTTTTCCTTTCTTTTTCGTGTTCTTTTGGGTGGGGATGGTGAGGGACTTACCAGGTCCTTTTACATTTCTAATGATCGATCTCGTCGTATCGTCCATGAACTCGACGCGAACCTGCGTCACACCTCCACGAGATCCTGTGCGGCCCAAGACCCGAGTGACTTTTACGAGCTTGACGGGGACTTTGGCGGAATCCATGATTGAGATTTAATGGGGTGTGATTGATGTGGAAATGGAATGTGTTCGTTGCGGTGGATTTTTTTGGAAAATCACGGTAGGGGAAATTTTGTATAGACTGAGAAAGAGAGGGTGTTGGGAATGTGACCGAGGATTAACCGGATTTTTATGGTAAGAGAAAAAAGAAAAGTGTGGGGAAAGGAAAGGGAAAGAAAGTTTGAATGCGGAAATGGTAGGGCTGAAATCGTCATGAATACAGTATTTTCCATCGAATGTGTCATTTTCACACAGATTCAGGGAGGTCGAAGTGTAGAGATAAGTACTTCATCGAACGACTATGGGATTTTACGGTCATTGATAGCGTATATCTCTGGTAATTATTATGATGTTCAATAGTGATCTTTTGTATGCTGCAAAATTACACGTGATTGATGATAATTAAACTTTCATGACTTTCATCATCTCAGCATAATTATATTATTTATTACTATCATCAACTCTGGGTACACCATTCATTCCTTCAATTGAAGACTTTTATATACTTATCAACACATTGCATTTACCAGAATGTTTTAGAAAAAAAAAGCTATCACTTATTTCAAAAGTACTTTGTTGATTATTGTCCAAGAATGAACGCTCCAGATAGGTATGTCCTGACATTTATTCTCTTCCCAACTTCACAAGTTATTCCTTCACCTGCTCGGGGTTACAAAGCCCCTTCACATCTTATCACACTCTGCACCATACTGTACGAATACCCTACATTATGATGAAAGATCTACCTCTCCAAGTACAAATCCATGACAATCCCCCACTCTATCTACAATATATTTCAAAGTGGCAGAAACGATCAACACTGACGTTAATGAAAGACACGAGCTCTTCGTGCTAGAAGAGGGAGAGAAAAAAGTAACCGAAACGATCGAGACGCGTACGTCCCCCCTTCATCTCCCTTCCCGAACCCACAAACTAACTATTTCTGATTTTCTTGGATATCAGGCGTTCCTAACACGAGTATATTCCTCTTTCGAAAAGAAGATCACACGCTCGGAAACCTCCTGCGCGCACAACTCGTCAGAACAAACAGTGTCGTCTTTGCGGCTTATAAAGTCCCACATCCCCTCTTCCCCACGTTTGAGCTGAGAGTGCAGACCGACGGAACGCTGGCGCCAAAAGAAGCGGTGGTGCAAGCTGCTAGAAAGATCGTCAAGGAATTAGGAAAACTAGACGCAGAGTTTATAAAAGAGTACGAGTTGAAAAAGATAGCGAATGCTGCTTCTGCGGGTGATGGGAGTGGAAATATAATAATGGGAAGCATGGGGAATGGATATGGATACTGAGACTGAGACTGAAAAGGGAAAAAGGAAAAAGTGTATATTATTGGAACGACTGTTATGAAATGAATTATATTAATTAAAAATAATAAAAGCTATATACATTCGGATGTTAGTATTATTATCATCGTCATCAATCATCGCTGTCCTCTTGTAAAATTGTGTTGACCATGTATTGCTGTTCCACCAATAAATTCGTCTAGTATTGCGCTAGGGGCTCGTACAGATCCGTCGTCTGTTGCATGACCTGTTCCGACTCTTAGACTGTTTGCACTTTGTTGAGGGGCTAAATGTACAGTACTTGTAGGTCTGACATACGATGACCTATTCAGTCCTTCTCTATTTCCACCATCTAACCGTGAATTCACTGTGCTGACGGGACGACCTGCACTATGTGATCTTGGTTGTGTTCTATACGCCCCATTCGTATTATTGCCTCCTGTAGGAGAAAAGAACGATGGAGGCATGGGAGGAGGTGGAGGAGGCGGAGTACCTGAATAAGAAGAGAGATTCTCTCTACTTTGTGCAGAAACAAGATTCGTCGTTGAATGACTAGCATAATATCCTGCTGGTAATAATGTCGATGATCTGTTAGGCCCTGACATTCCTAGCATCGACGGGGTAGCTGTAGAAGTGGGGGCCGATGCTGTTGGAGAGAAAAACAAAGCTGGACCATTACTTGTAATTCCTTGACGAGTGAGTCTTTTCTCATTGACACCATGGTTGTTGCGGGAGGAAAAGTTATCAAAAGAAACCTTACTCGCTGCAGCAGCACCTCCAGTTGGAGCTTGAGTATAAAATCCTCCAGCAGGTTTGAATGGATTTGATGTCCAACCACCAGGATTTTTAATATCACTTGCCATTATAGATGCTAATGCCGCTCTCTTGACAGATCTATCAATTGACCAGGCTACTAACGCTCTCCAAGCTATAACACAGAATCCTAAAAATCCCAAAACAGCCCCGACTGCAATGAATACCGTCCCTTCTGGCATAGATGATTTTTGCATAAAAGGAGCGTTTGCAGTATCTGGTACACTCAAAACAGGTATTCCAACTCCTGCCAAAGTCGGAAATGCAGTTGTGGAAGTCCCGCCAGCTACAACTATTGGCGTAGATCCAGTTGATACACTTGCAGCTGTCGTCGTTCCCGAGTTTAGTGCTGGAAACGTTTGACTAGTTGTGGCAGTTGTAGGTTGAGTATTTGCATTCGTCGTAGTCGCAGAAGCGGCAGTCGCCGTATTTGTGTTGGTATTTGTATTGGTATTGGTGTTTGTATTAGTATTTGTGTTTGTGTTTGTGTTTGTCGTGGCTGTATTGGCCGACGGAGATGTGTTTGTGGCTGTCGCAGCGACAGAATTCGTCGTAGCAGCCGCATTGTTGCCATTATTACCATTATTACCATTATTACCATTATTCTCAGCATTCCCATTTCTCTGGGCGAGAGCGTATGGTGTGGCGGAAAGACATAGTAAAAGGAACAGTGGGTGAATATTTCTTTTCGACCTTCTCATCATCCTTTTCTCATCCACCGACGGAAATATAATATCGTTATTGTATTTTAATTCTCCTATGCGTCTTACTTTGTCGTGAAAAGTGAAAAGAAAAAAGAAAAGAGTCGTCACTCGGGTGCTATTAATAGAAATGATCTGACAGATCCCTGATCGTGATTGCTAACTCCAAAAATAGGACGACCAAGCGAGTGTCGAGAAGAAGATATATGCCTTATCTATTCACCACAAAAGACATCATATATATTGACAGAAGTAGCTTCGTAGGTAGAAGAATAAGACAGCTTGCGAACTCGTGGAACGCTAGAAGCAAATTACACGCTATATGTCCTTCATATCCAACACGAAGAAACGAAAAAAACCAAGGGGTGGGCCGAATTGCGCACAGACATGGTTCGGTTTCCCTCGTATCCAAAAAAAGGCTTTGCCGCCGCCAGAGCAACCGTTCATGGTACAATTGGAATGCGTCATTTGCAGTCACGTGGAACCCTACAAAAAAAAAGTTGACAGTTCAGCCATCAACCAAAAATCAAAACCCGACAAATGTGTTTATGTTATATATAAGTAATAGACAAAATGGGTGTACAAAAGAAAACAAGAAAGTTTGCACAGGTCAAACGTATAATTGGACAAGGAGATGCTAGATTGAAGAAGAATTTACTAAAGGAGAAAGAAGAGGCATCAGGAGAAAACAAGAAGAGTGATAATGTCATTCGAGAAATGTAATTGACCATTATCCTTGTCCTCTACATTGTACGACTGACAGGATTCATTTTAGTCCACAAATGCCTACATCCCTTTTCTTCCAACACAATACTGCCCTTCAACCTCCTTATCCAATCCTGGTTGATACAAACTTTTTATCCCTGACGGTTCACCATAAACTTGAATTGAAAAAAACCCTTATGGATCTCCTCTACGCAAGTGTTAGACCGATCATAACAAGCTGCGTAATGGCAGAATTGGAAAAACTAGGACCAAAGTATCGGATCGCGTTGAGAATAGCTAGAGACGAGTCATTGGAAAGATTAGAGTGCGATCACAAGGGAACATATGCGGATGATTGCATAGTGGACAGGGTGATGAAGAGTAGGATATATCTGGTCGGTACAAACGATCGAGATCTAAAGCGAAGACTCAGAAAAGTTCCCGGAGTACCGATCATCAGTGTCGCCAAGGGCAAATATGTAGTTGAAAGATTACCAGATGCGCCCGAACATTGAATATGATATACTATTTATAATAGATGGATCAGACAGGAAAAAAAGATGTACATGTTACGATAGATGATAATGATAATGAAACTGCATTGCAAAATTGATCCGGACTACATATTTATAAAAGCAAAGTGCTGTCGATCAGCTAGAGTTAAGAATACTACATGTATAACAGAATTGTACATAAACGAATGACAAGAAAAAGAATAAAAGAATTATTGGTAGACATGTTTACCAAGCCTGACCAGGCATGGAGTTCCATCCATTGTCACCATAAGTTGCTCGGTATCTGCGAGGTTCTGCCTCAGCATCACGCTTCCATGCTTGTCCAGGCATAGAATTCCAGCCATTGTCACCATAAGTAGCCCGGTATCTACGTGGTTCCGCTTCGGCATCACGTTTCCATGCTTGACCTGGCATAGAGTTCCAGCCATTGTCTCCATAAGTTGCTCGGTATGTGCGAGCATCGCGTTTCCAAGCTTGTCCAGGCATAGAGTTCCATCCATTATCGCCATAAGTGGCACGATAGCGACGAGGGCTTGCATCGGCATTTCTCTTTTCAAAAGTTGGTTCGAATTCGTCGTCAGAGAAGTATTCGACCGCAATTGGTCCTCCATGAATATGTTGAGGAGCAACGGAGTTTGTTGCATCTGATGCGGCTGTAGGGGCAGCTACAGTAGTTGCAGTGGTGGTTGTAGCAACAGGTACAGCTGCAGCCATGGTATTGTAGGCCAAAATGGCCGTGGCCATGAGTGTGGTAAACTTCATGATTGATGAAGATGTTATAATGTTGTAAGTCTAGTGTTGTATTTCTCTGAAGGCCTGTAAAGTTCGATTGAAAGTGTTGGGTTTGAATGATGGAGAGAGGAGAATAGACGAAGATTGAGGGGATATATATACATAAACTTACGATGCTAATGACAGCCGTCAATAGTAATTCTTTGAACGCATGCAGATACTCATGCACGTTAAAATCCAACACAGTTCTTATTGACAGAGTATAATATCTTTGTAGTAGATATGCAAGTGTAAAGACTTACGAATTTACGTGGTGAAGATTCTGCCGAATGTGGTTGACAATAGCATTTCTCGTAACAAAGGAAGTGAGAAGACTTGTTCGTCGAGTATAAAAAAATTGCGAGGCTCTAGATGTAGCCCGCTCGATGTTACAAGTTAATTAGATGTAGATGAAGTCATAATTACAGAAGGGACAATATCATTAGAAGTCATTTTATGCGGTTTGTGTACTCAACGAGCACATTAGAAGCACTGGATAGACAGTCGTAGTGCGAAAGCCTCAGAAATGGTATAATTGCTTAAAAGAATATTGCATAGACATATCTGGCCGAAGAAGGTCGACAATAAGCAGAACTTGCCTATTTAGGAAGCTTGAATGGAATTGAGTTTCTTGTAATGTTTATTGTCAATTATCAATCATGTCAAATTGATATCAAAGATGTACGTTTTCGTATGGAAACTTTCTACAGACGTATGTACCATACATAGCAGAAGACGGATCATTGCAATAATGCGACATGTGCTAATGCTGATAGATGGAGGAATTGTTGCAGGTGACATGCTGATGGAATGTCAGCTAATCGATGCACGTGACGCCAAGCTTCAAGCTCGCCAAGTGCTGTCCGTAACGTAGGGCTCGGCTAAAAATAGTCAAGTGTTGTATGTAGTTTGATGAGCCTTGAATAAGCTCCTTGTTTCCTCTTATTCATTTTTCCACTACCTAAGATCATCTTGAAGCTGAAATGCTCTCTCGAAACTCCCTCAGAGCCGTAAAGGTTTGTCTTATCTCTTACGAGGGCTGACAAATATAATTAATATATATTCTAGGCGTTGAATCGCTGCAATGCGAATGAATTACAATACACACGTCGTAAGTTAGATAGCATGCTTTCATGTTTCTTTCTGACAAAAGGTCAGACATGGCGACGACGATCAATAACGATGTCTTCAAGCCCACCAAATTTGGAGGAAAATACACTGTAACATTAATTCCTGGCGACGGTATTGGAGCAGAAGTTTCCGAGTCAGTCAAGCAGATATTCAAGGCAGAAAACGTTCCTGTAGAATGGGAACAAGTCGATGTAACAGGTATAGAGACTGGTGACAAACATTCTGGCGAATTATTCCGAGAATCGATAGCATCACTCAAACGAAATAAACTTGGATTAAAAGGGATATTACACACTCCTGTTGAACGATCAGGGCATCAGTCTTTCAACGTAGCCTTGCGACAAGAACTTGACATTTATGCATCGATTGTTTTGATCAAAAATATTCCTGGTTACGAAACTCGTCATAAAGACGTTGATTTGTGTATTATCCGAGAGAATACAGAAGGTGAATATTCTGGTCTTGAACATTCTTCTGTGGCTGGAGTGGTAGAATCGTTAAAAATCATCACACGAGTCAAATCTGAAAGAATCGCAAAGTTTGCGTTTGCATTTGCATTGGCAAACAACCGAAAGAAAGTAACATGCATTCACAAGGCAAATATTATGAAACTGGCGGACGGTTTGTTCAGAAATACGGTCAAGAGAGTTGGTGAAGAATATCCTACAATCGAGACAAATGACATGATTGTCGATAACGCCAGTATGCAATGCGTTAGTCGACCACAACAATTTGATGTAATGGTTATGCCAAATTTGTATGGTGGAATATTATCAAATATCGGAGCTGGACTTGTCGGTGGACCAGGTATAGTTCCAGGATGTAACATGGGTAGAGAAGTAGCTGTATTCGAACCAGGTTGTCGTCATGTGGGATTAGATATTAAGGGTAAAGACCAAGCGAATCCGACAGCGTTGATTTTGAGTGCAAGCATGCTTTTACGTCATATGGGTTTGGACAACCATGCTAACCGTATATCCAAAGCTGTGTATGATGTAATTGCAGAAGGCAAGACTAGAACAAGGGATATGGGAGGATATTCTACAACTCAGCAGTTTACAAGAGCGATATTGGATAGTATGGAAGTACAATAAAGTTATGATCATAGTCTTGTGTTGATTAGGATGATAGCCATGATCTGTAATAAGATAATATAAATAATGTCCTTGTGTTACATTTACGTTTGCTGTCCAACTCTGAACAATATGTTGTATATACGAAGAATCAAGCTAGTCTCGCTCTTATCCTGTCACCCTTCCAGAATCCCAACAACTCTCCCGTTTCAGCAATCCATTCTCTGACATTATTTACAGCAGCCTTTGCCATTCCCGATGCAATCTTTCTCCTTCCTTTCTTTTCATTCAATTGACCTGAAATTCCATCCCGTGTCTTACCTGGACTGACAAAACTACTCCCCGGCCCAGTCGCGTATTCACTTCCAATACTAGGCAGGACATACTCTCCCGCCGAAAGCGAAATAAACAACGAAAACGGCACCAACCAGACCTGCACGCCGAAAAACGCCGCTATTTCCGTAAAAGTCGGTAATCCGTCATGGATATCATTGTAGTAATTCCCATACGGATAGCGATTCGACGACGGTCTTGGATCTTTGGAAAAATGTCTGAACCAGAAGTAATGATTGACCAACACCAGCGCTAGAGGACTTTATATCAACATTTTACAACTATAGCCGTCTTGCAGCGGGGAGAAGGGGGCGGACGTACCACAACTGGTTAAAAACACGGGATCTGTCAATTTAACAATGGGAAACCGTCGAAGATTCAACATGTATACGACGTGGCTGAAGATACTGAACGACGACAACCAAAAGGGGAACTTGTCGACGAGTAGAAGAAGGGTCTGGATCGTGATGATGGCATAGATCAAGCGTGTGAGTAGTTTCTTGCTGAATACGGAATGCTCTTCGACGAGTTCGGAGAGGTAGTATAATCCGGATGCGATGGCTAGAGTGAAAAAGGCGAGGCCGAGACCTAGGCCGAGATAGCCTAGTAGTGGAAGGATCCACATTGTGATTTTTACTCTTCTGGACAAAAGATTAGAGGTGGAAAGGCAAGAATACTTGTGTATTCACAAGCGTCATTGTATCGCTATGAATAGTCTAATGGATCGTTGGGTAAAAATAATGGTCAATAATTATGACGTAGTAAAATTCATAGCATTTAATTAAACACCTTGACACCGTGACACTTGGAGAATTCACTTTGCTTAATTAACCTTGTTATCATTGATCAATGGTTGATCAAATACATCAACTTTTTATATACTCATGACTCGCTATGATATGTTCCTAATGTTACAATAATATATGTATATGCTTTAGCTATTTGTATGCTTTAAACATGTGTATGCTTTTAATATGTGTATGCTTCTAATATGTGCTTGCTGTTCAACAGATGATATGTGCGATAAAATGTATAGGAATGCCCGTGATATATGTTCATGCTGATGACCCAGTAGAAAAATGCTCGCTAATTCAATCGCTCAAAGAAAACAAACGAAAAGTTACCACATTATATTGGCGGAAAGATGACACAACGAGGGCCAAATAAAGAAGGATTAGGTTCGGGATGAAGATATTGTATAGGATACAAATATTTTGGAAAATGCAATGCCTGACCAGAAATTGCACTTCCATTACTGTCGACATATAACAACATCCTACACATCAAACCACTCAATCCAAGATTGTCTAATCCTCCTCGAAGTTGTGCCAAATTCTGAAGTCCAGTCATATGTGTAGAATATGCTGCAAGATCTCCAAAAAGAACCTCATATACAGCTAGAGTGAGTATCGCAGCAAAGACAGCATCTTCATTTCTCTTGGTCTTGGATTGTACTTGTTCATTGACAGTTCTCAAAGCCAGACCGCGTAGATCAATCATTTCAGAGGTACAGCTTTCCATATCTTTTTGCATTCTTAAATGACTCGATGACAATAAAAGTACTGCATAAAGTGTGACTGCATCAGAAAGTACAAGTGGCACCCAGTATCGACGGAGAGACCCCAAGCCAAGTTCTCCTTCTACATCAATATTCTCTTTTGTAAAAGTCATGATATCTAAACGGCATTAGACTTTGCACATAAGTTTGTCCGTAAATAGAGTCACACTTACAATGATCGACAATCTCGAATGCACAGTCTTGCCAATTGATGGGACAAAGAGCACATATAAGCATCTGGGCTTGCGGTCCTATCAAACTATGATGTAAAGGGATAAGAAAATCTCGATTGTCTAGCATCGCCGAATCAGAACGAGTTGTCCGAGCCGATAACGGTTCCTGAACATAGTTCAAAGTATCAGGGATAAAAGTGAGAATTGAACGAAGTGATTGTAAATCATTTGGAGTACAACTTTCAGATTTGATCGGCAAAGTACTAGATCGTCTTGCGGCAACTGCTTGGTTTTCCCTCTCGTGATTTCCCCTCTGGTGTTGTTGACGAGTTACATGAGACCGAACAGTCTTGCGTGCACCAGATGCTTTTGCTTCTGAAGGATGAGAGAAATTGAGAAATTCAAAATCATTCTGACGAGATGGTGGTCTTTCAATGGCGGCCTTTGACGGTACGAATAATCGTGTGGTAGCTCCTGAACCTCCAGGATTTGGATCTGCATACTGTGACCAAAGTTGTGCCAGTCGTAGAGGGTCGACGGCGAATGCTTCTTCACAGGCACTCGTCTGCAGGACATGAAAGTCGCCGCAAACGAGGAATCAATTGACCAAGATTATAGGTCCTCTTACACAGAGACGAGTGGATATATACATATCGACTCGTTGCCAGGCAAGTTCATGACCCAGATGTTGACCGCTATTTACAACAGGAAATGACCAACTTCGACACGATTGACGAAAACGATTATGTGTGTGCAGCCCTAACACAAATGGCAAATGATGGAAGATCCTGGACAGTGTGAATCTCCAGCAGATCGACACCAGCTAGGCTTTTGCTAGGATGCTTAGGTGGAACCGACATCTAAAAAACAGCGATTTTGTCCTGTATCGTATAACTACTCTTCAAACTTTCATACATGAACACAACAGATTTTCTCACGCGCTATTGGTCAGTCATTAGAGCCCTACCAAAAAAAAATAGATAACGTCGGGTCACTCGACGTTATCATTTGAGTTGAAGGATATCTTGGAAAGCATGCTACAGTCGACAAATTGGAAACCGACAAAATGTGAGAAAGCACGGTGCAAATGAGATGAAAAAATGGTATGTTAATCTCCCTCGGCGTGAGCGATAGGGATCGACCTACTAGCTTGTATTTCCATCACGACCACAATTTGTGGAACGACCCGTATGTCATGTCATGTTCAATAATAATACCGTGACTAGTTAGTCGTGTAATAGTTCTGGGTGGGATTGAGTTTCAACATCTTCTTTTGCCGAAGAAAAAAATAAAAATAAATTACAATTGTGAACCCCTCGTCGGTTCTAGAACAGATCTGCATTCGCATAGTTTTTTGACAGTAGGGGTAATAAATAAAAGGGTCGAATTGGTAACCGATCTTTGAAGATTAGGTTCTTGACTATTGGATTTCACCTACATGTACATGCCTGTCACAATCGATAATCTGTTAAGGTATTGCAACAACCAGATAGGAGATGCCGACCATTACCATGGCTAATTGTGGTAAGTGCGCACTTGATTTGTCATTACCAACTGGCGCGTGCTGCCATGCGCAGTTCATCGGTTGATCGTTCGTTAGCTTATTGTTGTTGAATGCGAAATTCTCATCCAACCACCAATTTTTTCCAACCAAAATTAACATTGGGTGATGAGTCAGGGGCCCTGCACCTATAGAACTCTAAAGAACAAAGCGTTTTTGCTACAAGGTTTTCTGGAATGTTACCTTGGAATACTGTAAAATCAAATACAGTACTGTACAGTATAATAATTGTACAGTATGCGTTTCGGCATATAAAAGTCTACCAGATCAGATACATATTTGGGAACCTTGATACGAACGCATCGTGGCATTTAGCAGGTTATGACCGTTAATAAATTAGTCTTGGTCTCGTTTAAAGGAGCAAGAGAAGAGATCTACCATATGACTACTGCAAGAAACTCCACGGGGCTTTTATCGATCAGACGAAGTGATCAAAACATCGAAACATCGAAACATCAAATCATATTCGCTTATGCAAGTTGTACATAAACTTTATTGTGCATTTACCGATTCTTGACGAGAGAAAACAATCGTCACATGTCGTGCTATGAGAAAAATCAACACAAATGGGTTTGACCCAACTGGTAATTGCACACATTGTTGCAGAGAACAACCATACTATCTGTCTACCTTATCATCAACATGTTAAAAAATAATAAAAAGATTACAATAAATTTTCTTGATGTTCTCGAAACAACCATTTCTCCGGTATAATCACTGGCGTGATCACCTCACAAAAGCATCACGTAGGAATTTGAGTTAGTTACTCGATTTGTACATTACATCCTATTGATGAGATATGGCGGTAGGAGATCCGAATCCTGCATGACGATAAGGAGACGTTTACAACGAAGACCAACGTAAATCGTTGATTTTTTCATGCTAATCCCTGTCGCCAGTCGGAGCGTCTTATCTCCTCCGAGAACAGGCCTTGGCACAGTAATTTGTAAACTCGCCACGGCAATGAATTCCGAAATACCTCCGTGGCACCATAAGCGCTAGTGCTTTTAGTCCGCAACACATTTGAAGGTCAATACCCCATCCTTTGTCGAGATGGGAAAAGAAAGACTCTCATGTCTGACCCGGCTTAACACCTCATAAATTATAAAGTTTATATGTTTAGTGATGTCGGTAACATTGATCCGAAGTTCCGAATTTGACAAACGACTCGACAAATCAAAACATAGGACCGAACCAAGTTATCGCAAATGAATATCAAAGGTCCTGGTGAGGTTGGAGCATACGTGGGTGAGTTGATTGCACAGCATTCTTGTCAAGAGTGGGTCGTTGGAAATCTAGATGCTTTGATCTACATGGCGTGTAACTCCATGTTAATCTACTTGCCATTTCCATATCGAAATCGTTTGATCCTTGAAACACAGAAACAAAATGGATCAATAAACGTTTGAATATCGAGTCATATGATTACTAATTCCTGTCACAGGCAAAGGCCTGCGAATCGGTATTGTTCATGCTCGATGGAACACCACAATCATCGACGCTTTATTATCAGGGTGTCTAACCTCTCTTACGGCCTCGGGTGTCGACAAGGCTGATATCACAGTTGAGAGCGTCCCGGGCGCATTTGAAGTACCATTCCTCGTCGACAAATTCTGTCTCGAACGGTGTTTTGATGCAGTGATTGGTATCGGAGTTTTGATCAAAGGCTCGACAATGCACTTTGAATATATTGCAGATGCCGTTAGCCATGCTTTGATGAAGACCCAACTCACTTCTAAAGTGCCAGTTATCTTTGGCGTTTTGACGCTATTGACTGAAGAGCAAGGATTGGAAAGAGCTGGTATTGATAAAGCTGGAAAGGGTCATAATCACGGCGAAGATTGGGGGTTTGCAGCTGTAGAAATGGCTTGCAAGAATAAAAAGAACTACGCTTGACGAAGAACTTAAATCTCAATTAAAACAAAACAAGTTCATCATGGTCATACATGTCGTAAAATAATCAGTATCCTTCTTGGTCTTTTCTGTGATCGTCTGATACAGAATCATCTCCCTGATGACTGACACCCATTTTAATTGCTTCATCATCTCCTCTTAGTTTTGCGAAATAGGCCTTTACATCCTCTGCTCCTACAGGTGTTCCACTTTCAGCAAATGGCGCTAGAAATGCTTTGACCTTTTCCTTGAGATGGTTGTATGCCATTACCCCTTCTATCGCTCTGGTCCTATCCATCGTACCGAGGGCTGCTTCGCCCATATCCAGTAGACTTTTTGAACCTATACTGCCTGTATCTCCTGGTTGATTATCATCTTCTGATCTTGGAGGTTCATAAACCTCCTCTGCCTCTAATAAAGGGGGATATCTTGAAAGCCGTGGAAAGCAATCTTTACATCTACACAGATGGTCTCGAAAATCTTCTTTTAGGAGAAGCGAAAATGGCTCACATGTGAGATTGGGTGATAGTTGTTCATGTCTCGCAGATGATGGCTTATTTTGAGACTCTTGCTTCGGGTCGTCTGTAGTAACTTGCTGGGATGTAGTCAAGTCTTGTGTGAAGTCGACCTTTGCACGTTTAGCTACCAAATTATCACTCGTATCACCGGTCTCAGATTTCCGCTTCCCATTACTGTTTATACTTGACTCTAAGACATGAGAATCGATTGAATCTTGATGTTTAGAGACTAGTAAAGCAGGCAGAAAGCCGTCACTGCCTGCGTATCTTTTCAGCCAATCTTTTCCTTCAAGACATTTGTAACAAATCAAATGGTCAAAATCATCCTCTGATGGAAACCCAGCCGGAGCATTCCATATTTCTGTAGTCTCCTCGACACCTTCGGACGGCATCGTCTGTTTCTCACCGGTAGTTGTCTTTGACCGGGGAAGCCCCATCAAACACTCCGGATGCCACCAATCTTCACCGCATCCGCCTTCAGAAATATTGCCCAACCCCAAACATTGAAACATTGTCCCTTTTTCATTCTCAGGATCATATAATTCACCACAAGCGCAAAATCGACCTTCGAAGTTCTGATTATATTGATTATCAGCTCTTGCCGGCTCTCCCGACACACCCCTGACTGCCGTTGTAGCATTGCTGCGTAACGTACAAGGTATCGAGCTTTCGAATCTAGTTGTTCCACAATCGCATTCAAAGTCGCGCTTCGTAAAAAGCTCTACAAGGTTGTGTTCACCATGACATGACACGCTACAAGCATAGCAAATGCCGGCGGGTATGAAGGGGGAGGGTTTTGGGCCCTCGGATGGATGACATGTGAGGCAAGCAAAGACTGATTGTCGTAGCGGACCGAGCGCTTTCGTGCACGTATCGAATTGCTGACCTCAGATCAGCAAGAGAATATGGAAAGGTATAGAGATCCTTACATATGGCAGAGCCTCCTTGGCTTCACTCTCGAGTTCCAATTGACGCGCGATATAGCTAGTCAGCAAATCAATTTGTTGTAACTGTAAGTGGAAAAGATAGTTTTACTCTTGCGCAGTCTGAGACCCAACAATGTCCACTGTATGGTGAAATGATTTCTCGTCTGCCATTATGCATACAATCGTATCATCAAAGCGTGACGCGTCTCCATCTTTACGCGATCAATCTATTTCAAAAGTGCCAAGACTTTAGACTGCAAGGGAGACTTGTGCTTGGAATGAGACACCTTTTTAATAATTTGTTCATCATCAAACCTCATACGGCATCAAAGCTAACTGTTTTATCCTGGGAATCTAGAAAGTCATTATAGCGCTACTCGACGGAGCTGTAACCTGCTCGACCGCACAGAGATTGTACAGGGAGAGGCAGTTTAGTCAAAGTTTTATTTACTACACATTAAATACTTTACCATTCAGTCTCAGCTCATGCAGTATACTGCCTACACGTCATGAGAGCTCACATTCCAGCTGAGTGTGCTCGAAAATTCAATAGCTTTTGGTTTCTCGAAGATCATCTGACGTCGAGTTTATCAATTTCGAGTCGGTATCAAGGCGCACATGCATAACCGGTCACGCTTGTGGTTTTAAATATATTGCCAGCAATGGCTCCATCGCAGATCACTAAGAATCTAAAATCTTCGAGCAATGCCTCCACCAATGGGGGTAACAGACCGGGCGACGGCAAATATGCCACAAATGACGCCGGTTCATCAAGCTCAATCAGCAGTAATACATCTTCGCTTGCGAGTCTTAAAAACAGCGAGTTAAAGGTCAATGGCTATCCGCAAAATTGGCCGGCTACACCTATGACAATGTCGGAATCCTCACCTCCAAAAATTGGCAGTCCACGTGCAAGCATGCAAATTCACTTCAAAACTGCAGTTACGGAGCATAAAACAGAATCGCAACCAGAATTACCCTCAGTCTTTGACGAAGACGCTGCAATCACACCGCCTCCATCTATTAATTTTGATCGAATATCAATATTTCCACCAGCCGGGGAAAGCAGAGGGTACAGAACGGTATGGGATCCGGAATTGGACAGCAAGCTTGGAAAGGAAGAGAAGCGGAAAGCAAAACCCAAGATTAAACATTTTGGACATCAGGTATGTGGAATCAGTTGTATTTTATATCCGAGCTTGCTATATCATTCCGATAAGATTAGTTAAATACCGTTTTGTACCCTTTGGCTGATACCAGATATTTATTCTAGGCTGCAATGGAAAATGCAACTCCTGATCCAAGACTCGCTATAATTGGCTATACGTCAGGGAATTGCACCGCCAAAGATGCAAAAGGAAAGGGTCGACTGAAATTGGCTCCTTATGTCGTAAAACCTTATGTTTTTGACTCCAAGACTTCAATCGGTCCTGGTCCTTCAAAACAGGTCGTTGTAATTGGTTTTGACCCTTTTACGCCCGAGTCGCAACTCAAAGTGTTTTTCTCATCGTACGGCGAAGTTGCGACCGTACAGATCCAGACTGATCCAGATACGGCTAGCTATCTCGGGATATGTATAATTAGATATCGTGACAGTCGGGCAATCAAAGGTGTCACTACTTCTGCAGCTAGTGCGGCCAAAACCGCAGAAAAAGAGGCTAATGGACAGCGGTTGGGGACAAAGACAATCAGGGTTGAGAGGGATCGAGAGGGCCGTAAGTGCAAAAAATATGTAGATCATGCCTTGAAGAGATCAAGAGACAAAATAATGGCCGAAAAGCGTCAACTCAAGGTGGTGACAAGTATACCAAAAGATAAACATAGTGTCACGTCTGCAGGCTTACTAGATACCTCTATACCATCAGCGCCGCCTGTAAATGCCCCAAAAGGACCGTCAGTAAGGTCGGCACGTCCTATCGAAACTCCTCAATTACCAACCACTCCAATTCTATCACCCGCAACTCCCATTATCCAGCCATTAGTCCTATCATACATCAAACGAAAACCTTATATTCTCATTCCCGAAACCTCTGTACCAATAATGGGTACAATTATTCCTCATTTACAGAAACGGTTGAAATCATATCCTTGGACCGACATCAAATGCGATCAGACTGGCTATTACATTCTGTTTGAGGACTCCAAACATGGCGAGGAAGAAACTGTGCGTTGTTACAGATCATGCAAGGGTCAACTTTTATTCACATACACAATGGATATGATTTGCCAACAATATGGAAATCCAGACTATGAGCGATCTCCAACTCCCGAGCGTGTGATTTCGGAAACTAGACATCAACGAGAGATTGATAGATTACAAAAAGAGGAAGATGATGATCTCGAGATCGAAAAGAAACATAGAGCAGAGGTTTTGGATCCGGTAGAGGGTGCCTTGGACCAGCTGCGACAAGAATTATGTAATAAAATACTCGAGGACATAAAATCAAGAATAGCACAACCTTTGTTACACGACTATCTCGATCCGACAATGCATGCGGCCAAAAGGAGGAAGTTGAATCTGCCGGATGAAAGTGAGATTGAGCTTAAATCGCCTTCATTGCTGCTGTCCAAGGCGTCGATGGCATCAACTGCAAATTCGCAGCGCAATCGAAGGTTCCCAAATACTAGTAAACCCTTACGACCACATGATACTCACCATAGTCGACGTGCATTACGAGAAGCAGACATATATGGTGTAGAAAGGCGAGAAAGAAGACTTGCTGCAAAGGCTGTCAGACCAAGACCTCTGAGTGATCGATTGATTGCCATGGACAGCGATCATGAGGATGATGAGGAGGAGTCTGATGATGAGAGACGAAGTAGTCAGACGCGGGACACCGAGGACATTGAAAGTCGCCCATTGAGCAGTACAAGTCGAACATCCTCACCTATTGACGCGGAATCCCTATCACAAGTGCCGAAACCGAGAAAGAGGAAGCTTGAAAAGGGTACTGGTCGTGCTGATCAGGCTATGGATGATGCGGAAGACCCGATCATCGTCGAGTCGTTCGAACCTGTGCATAAGAACCTGCTTGGTGATCTCTTGTATAAGGATCCAGAGGATCTGGCTACTAGAGAACTCGAACTTGTAATCAACACTTTGCCATGGACTTCTGCTCTTCAATGTAGCGCACGAGAGGAATTGTATCGACGAAAACGGGCCAGACATGATGATGAATTGTTCAAGGTCAAGACAGAAGGCGCGCCGTCAGCGGAAGCGTCAACTCCTACAGAAAGTGTCGGGACAGCCGAACTACTTCTTCACGGCGTAGACCCGATGGCTATTGACCTCAAACATGGATCACTGCTCAAGAAACAAAAAGTCCGGCGGAGACGGAGGACTAAGAAAGAAATGCTGCTTGAGCGACAGGCACAGCAATTGGCAAAATTGGAAGCAGATACTAAAGATGTGTCTGTTGATGATTCTGTCGCAGAAGATCTTGTGGACAGCGACGATTGTATTGAAGAGGATTATATTGACCCTGAACTCGGATCACGTGTGGAATGGGGAGTTTCGACTGACGAACCCCGACGGACTGTCGAAGACGAAGAGAATCTTGTATTAGACACGGATGGGTGGCAGCACTTGGTCAAGGACGTTGAAGATCTACGATTACTGACAGATGCACTGGCAGACGTCACCGAAGCACCAATAGCAGATAGCAAATTATGGGCTTGGCGTCAAAAAGAGATCAAAGCCCTTAATAACGGTGGTATTGTAGGTCCGGCAAATAGTGAGTTACAAATAGCAGGTTACTATGTAGCAAATCCGACAGGAAGTGCTCGAACAGAGGGTGTTAAAAAGATCTTTGAGTCTGAAAAGTCATTGTATCTACCACATCGTATCAAAGTGCAAAAGGCTCGGGAAGAGCGAGAAGCCAAGGCACGAAGGGATCCAGCGGGCGCAGTAGAACAGGCAAAAGCCCAGGCTGCTGCTAAACAATCATCAATCGCCAATTCCAGGTCAAATAGAGCAAACAACCGACGGTTGGTCAATGACATTAATCTACAAAAGCAAGGAGTATCAACTAGCGGTACTGAAACCGATGCATTTCGGTTCAATCAGCTTAAAAAACGGAAAAAGCCCGTACGATTCGATAGATCAGCTATTCACGGCTGGGGTTTGTATTCGGAAGAGAACATCCAAGCCGGAGATCTCATCATCGAGTATGTCGGAGAAAAGATACGGCAAAAGGTTGCAGACATGCGTGAAATACGGTATACAAAACAAGGCATTGGAAGTTCTTATCTTTTCCGCATGGCAGAAGATGAAATCATTGATGCTACAAAGAAAGGCGGAATTGCTAGATTTATCAATCATTCTTGTGCTCCTAATTGTACTGCAAAGATTATCAAGGTTGAAGGAACTCGTCGTATCGTCATTTATGCACTAAAAGACATTACCCAAGGTATTTGCATCTCTTTTTTCCGCTCGTTGTCGTTTATATTTCTAACCTCGTACTAGGCGATGAATTGACCTATGATTATAAATTTGAGCGTGAGATTGAGAGCAATGATCGAATACCCTGTCTTTGTGGTTCAGACGTGTGCAAAGGTTTCCTGAATTAATGCATGTCTTTAGATATATGGCATGTTTTTGTAATATTCCTGGAAATGATGATATGCAGGATTGCCGTATCAAGTACCATATTCTGTTGTAATATAGTCGTGTATCTTCTTAATCTGACTGATTATATCAGCGATTGAAATGCTACAAATGTTGTCACTCAATGTGAACTATCCTACCATGTTGGGTTGTAATTCTGTAATTTATTTTTACTTCTATTTTTAGGATCGTCATCAAAGCTCGAACAAAAAGCCAGTTCCCCAAGGCTGGTCCAGCATGTCTTTGTTTGTCTAGGCGCATTCTATTTCATCATTCTTTACATATTTACATATAATCAGCACATTGTCTATTTGAGATTATAAGAAGTTCCTTTTACTGTATTGTTTTTCGTATATACTTGCAATATCCACAAAAGTCTATCGTAAACATTATGGACGAAGCATACACTCATTCACCAAAAGATGTCCTTGCACATTTCAAGGTCAATGAAAGTCATGGGTTGACTGAACAAGCTGTACAATCGTCCAGAACTAAACATGGCAGAAATGGTATCTAACAGCCTCTGCAAATCATATATGCAAAATCAATGTCGAGCTAACCATTTTTTTCGTAAAAAGCAATTGCAGAAGAACCTCCTACGCCATTGTGGCATTTAGTACTTGCGCAATTCAAAGATCAACTTGTCTTGATTCTTCTGGGATCAGCTGCTGTGTCATTCATACTAGCATTATTCGAGCATGATCGAGATTGGACATCATTTGTCGATCCTGTAGTTGTCAGTATAATTCATCTGTCATTTGTTGATTGGATTTAGACCATATGCTGATTCCCCGAGTAGATACTTACGATTCTGATCCTCAATTCAATCGTTGGTGTATCCCAAGAATCGTCGGCTGAAAAAGCTATAGCTGCGTTACAAGAATACTCTGCCAACGAGGCAAAAGTGACGAGAGATGGAAAACATATCCGTATCAAAGCGGAAGAACTCGTCCCGGGAGATATAGTGACTATTGCCGTCGGGGATCGTATTCCAGCAGATTGTCGCATCTTACACATTACAAGTAATAGTTTCCGCGTCGATCAGAGTATTTTGACTGGAGAATCGGATAGTGTTAGTAAAGAAACACAAGTCGTCAAAGATACAAAAGCCGTTAAACAGGATCAAGTCAACATGTTGTTCTCAGGAACGACTGTCGTTGTAGGTCACGCTACAGCTATCGTTGTCTTGACTGGTTCAAATACTGCGATTGGAGATATTCACGATAGCATTACTTCTCAGATTTCACAGCCTACACCTTTAAAGGAGAAATTGAATGATTTTGGAGATATGCTTGCAAAGGTCATTACTGTCATTTGCGTACTGGTATGGGTGATGAATGTTCAGCATTTTAACGATCCTCATCATGGAAGTTTTGCAAAAGGTGCTATTTACTATCTAAAAATTGCAGTCTCGCTAGGTGTGGCTGCTATTCCTGAAGGTCTGGCTGTGGTGATCACTACTTGTCTTGCACTCGGAACTAGAAAAATGGCTGCAAGAAATGCAGTCGTTAGAAGTCTTCCATCTGTAGAAACGTTAGGAAGTTGTAGTGTCATTTGTTCCGACAAGACTGGAACATTGACTACTAATCAAATGTGTGTCAATCGCGTCATGTATATTGATGAAAACGGTCAATTGGACGAGATCAAAATCAGTGGAACAAACTATGAACCTGAAGGAGAAGTCTCGGAGAATGGGAGAATACTCCATCAGGCAGCAGAAAACTCAACAATTGTAGCTAAACTTGCTGAAATTGCAGCTTTGTGTAATGATGCGCATTTGTCATATGATCACAAGACAAAGACATATCACAACCTTGGCGAACCGACTGAAGGTGCTCTACGGACCCTGGTCGAGAAATTGGGAACATGCGATGCCGAGATGCATCATACTAGACCTGGAATATCTCCTGATGGAAGAGTGGATTATGCTACGAAATACTACCAAAGCCGTGCTCCGCGTGTGGCAACTTTTGAGTTTTCACGGGACCGTAAAAGTATGTCTGTTCTTGTAAATGCCGGGACAAAACATAAATTATTAATCAAAGGTGCACCAGAGTCTATATTAGAACGCTGTACCCATTGTTTGATTGGTAAGAATGCACAGAGAGTTGAATTGTCAAGTAAATTCCATGAACTATATCATCAAGAGATACGAGATTATGGTAGTAAAGGACTTCGTGTGATTGCATTGGCTTATGTAGATGAAGTCTCTACAACTGCGTGGAAGACAGCAAAGACTAGTACAGACTATGCTCGACTGGAACAAAACATGACATTGGTAGGTCTTGTCGCGATGATGGATCCTCCAAGACCTGAAGTGGCACAAAGTATACGTAAATGTCGTGATGCAGGTATTCGAGTTGTTGTCATTACTGGAGACAACAAGATTACCGCAGAAACCATCTGTAGACAGATTGGCGTCTTTGGTGAGAACGAAGACGTCACCGGGAAGAGTTTTACTGGTCGAGAATTCGATGCCATGTCTGAAAGTGAACAAATAGAAGCTGCAAAAACTGCATCATTGTTTTCTAGAACGGAACCGACACATAAATCTAAACTTGTAGATCTATTACAATCAACGGGAGAAGTAGTAGCCATGACTGGAGATGGTGTAAACGATGCCCCTGCGTTGAAGAAAGCAGATATTGGTGTAGCTATGGGAAGTGGAACTGATGTGGCTAAACTCGCAGCTGATATGGTCTTGATTGATAACAATTTTGCTACAATCGAAGGAGCTGTAGAGGAAGGCCGTAGTATCTATAACAATACGCAACAGTTTATCCGATATTTGATCTCTTCAAATATTGGTGAAGTTGTTTCAATCTTCTTGACTGCTGCAATGGGAATGCCGGAAGCACTTATACCTGTTCAATTGTTATGGGTAAACCTCGTAACTGATGGCTTACCTGCCACTGCACTTAGTTTCAATCCTTCTGATCATGATGTTATGCGTAGACCTCCCCGTAGAAGGAATGAAGCTTTGGTCAGTGGATGGTTGTTCTTCCGTTATATGGTTATTGGATGTTATGTCGGAATAGCGACTGTCGGGGGATATGCTTATTACTTTATGTTTTACGAGAATGGACCAAGAATCACATTCTACCAACTTGTAAGTTTTCTTTTTCAACAATCAGAAATATGGGACTGACGATATATACTCTAGACTCACTTCCATTCCTGTTCGTTAACAAACCCACACTTTTTGGACATATCATGTTCCGTCTTTTCTTCCGTTCAAGCAAAGACAGCATCAACCATTTCATTGTCAATTCTTGTCGTTATTGAAATGCTCAACGCTATGAACGCGCTTAGTTCTTCCGAATCACTTCTTACATTACCTTTATGGAAGAATATGATTCTAGTCTATGCTATTTCATTGTCCATGGCATTACATTTTATTCTACTTTATACACCTATATTACAGACTATTTTTAGTATTGTACCGCTTGATATGAGAGAGTGGAGTATAGTTATTGCATGGAGTGTTCCGATTATTTTTATTGATGAGATTTTGAAAGCAATAGAGAGGGTTTTTGTCATGGGAAAAGTCAGTAGAGATGATATTTTGAAAGAGAATGAAAAGAAGGAGCAATAAAAGTATTATAGTTAGTTCATTTTATAGAAAGAGGGAGATGAGAAAAGGTATGGGTTTGATTATGTCCAAACCTTTGGTCTCATAGAACGGGTATGGGAGGTCATGGAAAAGTATGGTAGTGTTTATATAGCCAAAGGACAATAAAAGTATGTAAATAAGAAACGGATCGTGCCGAAGAGGTTCATAAAGTTTAATTTCCTTGCCAAGATTTTCATCCGTGCGACTTGTAGATTTTCAAATTTCAGACCGTAAAGCATCGGACAGATATCGCGTCAAGTCTTACAAATCACCGCAATCATGGCGCCGGCTACGAATACGTTGATAGTCGAGGGTACATTTGAAGAATTGGTGGAAGAACTCGCAACATATCTCGATACTACGGGTACTGCACATGGAAAACAAACGAATATTCACGGAGAAGTCCAACCATTATTACAAGAAGGAAAAAAGGAAGATGCGTTGAAGAAATTAGTTGGTGCTAGTTCTATATTGAGTACAGCACCTGAGAGGGGTTAGTTTTATCTTTCTTTTCTTTTCTTTTCCGTCAAGATTGGATGAAATGAGAATGTAAAGACTGACTCGAGAAATGAACAAAAAATTAGAATATATAGCTGCTTACAATCAACTCATCTATCTCGCACATCAAGCCCCTAAACCAGACATGTTCTTGTCGAGAATATGCAACGATGTTTTACAACCAGTCACGTCATCGCCTCACAACAGTCTAGCGCTTCAATTAAACATTCTGTCGACGGTTTTCAACACAATGGGAGTCAATTCAGACGCGAGATATCATATTTTACTAAATGTTATTTCTGCGATACGAAAGTCGTCATCTGCGGCGAGTTTCGAGATTCTTCGACCACAGTTAAAGACGCTGGATTCGTGGTTGACGGCGTGGGAAATGGACAAGGAGGATCGAAGGAAATTATACCTTTCCATCCACGAAACTGCCAGCGACGCAAATGACGATTCGGCATCTTATACATATCTACTCAAAGCGTTGTCGACACTTCAAGAACCATCCGACATCGAATCCGAACAGGCAAAGACGTTATCCATCAAAGCCATCACATTTGCGCTCCTCGACGCTTCGACATTTGACTTTTCCGACCTCACGAGTCTGGATTCCATCCAGGCTTTGCGGAAATCAACACCCGCTGTATTCGACTTGTTGGAGATATTCTCGACCGAGACGTTGGAAGATTTCCAGACCTTTAGTAACGACCACCATCCCGATTTCTTCTCCTCTTCTTCTACCTCTTCTTCTACCTCCCGTCTTTCAAAAGAAAAAGAGAAACTAGAGGACAAGATGCGTTTATTGACGCTCACATCTCTCGCTTCGTCATCGACGACTTCTTCCCAGAGAATACTGACATACTCGGCGATTTCGTCCGCGTTGAAGATCCCCGAAACCGACGTTGAGAAATGGGTCATCGACGTGATTCGCGCGGGCCTCGTCGAGGGAAAACTAAGCCAATCGACAAAAACCTTCTTGATCCACCGCGCCACGTTCCGAGTCTTTGGAACCGCGCAGTGGAGAGACGTGGCGTCTCGACTTGATTTGTGGAAAGAGAGTCTGGAAAGAGTCCTGAAAGTCGTACGGGAGCAGAGAAAGGAGTTTGAAGCGGAAAGTGCAGGCAACAACAATACTAATGCGGCGACCAACAACGGAGGAGAAGGTAAAGGAAACGCGTGGGGAAGGAAGAATGTCACGAATGGAATCGAGGGGGAGAAAAAGGGGTTTTATAATAGTACAAGAGGGAATGCTGCTGGCGTTGGTAAAGGTGGAAGTGGTATTGAAGTAGAGTAGTTGTGATTATTGACTGTTATTACATTACAACTCGTTCCATATTGTGTTTATATACATTGATCTATATGACTGTGCTTATATAAATCATGTCATATTCACAATAACATATGCTACATGAATTGGAGAATCGACATGACTGAATCATCCCCAATTGAAATACACTTTTGACTTTTTACCCTGTTTCCCACCCGTGCTCTGATCTACACCCTGAACAACGTCACCGTTTCCGACCAGCCCATCAGGTACTTTTCCACCCCACGAAGACCCATTCGTATTTCCAGAGTCTGTATTCGATGGTCTAAGAACTACATTCCCTTTATAGCCGGGAGAAACGGTGGTTGTTTGAAACGACTTGCCTGGAGGGAGAGAAGGAAACTCTTTCGACGAGGTCGGCACTTTATTCGTTCCTGCTACTTTTGTGGCCATGCGATATACATTCACATCTCCTGTCACAGGTCTGGACGTCGTAGCTGTGACGACTGGAGCCGCTAGAGTTACGACCTTTGTGCTGGTCGTAGGTGGGATCCAAGTAGATCCCGTAGCGGGGTAGAATACGGTATTCTTCGCGCCGGAACCATGTCTTACGGCAATGGTGTTCACGTTACTGGAAGGTGCAGAAGATAAAGGTAAGCTGGGAAACGCATCTGTTTGATTTCCAACTGTTAGATTCTTTGAGATGCGTTGACTTTGTGCAGTCGAGGATTTCAACCGCAATATACGTGTCGAAGCCGCACCACTCCGCGCGACTGCTCCAATGCTTGAATTAGTATTTGATGCGGCGAGATTCGAAGCCCATGTAGATGAACCTGCAGTTTGTCGCGAGTTACCTGACAAGATTGATGATCCGGGTAATGTTGGATAATCTTCATTTATAGCTCGCCAATCAGACCATGCTTTCAAAAGATTGACGCGCTTGCTAGTCTCATCAAATGTATCTGCAGTTTCGTGTATTAATTTACCAATGTCTTGCGGCGAAGCATCGAAAAGGGAAAAGAGATTATCTAGCAAGTTCTGTGCTGAAAGGCCATTTCGCACATAAGTGGCGATTTGGTTGCGAAATTGTTCGACCTTCTTCGCGTCGTTTTCAAGCAATTGAGACGCACGATCAACGACTGCAGCTTGTCGCAACCTTTTGACCTGATCTTGAGGCAAGAGTGCTGCAGATGGCGATGGATCACGCGAAACGTTTGAAGGATTAGTTTCGCTACTGGTTGGGACCTGTAATGTGATTGAGGGTGGGTCCTGAGCTCCGGGTGGCGGCTTAGCAGCGTAAGCAGGTTGCTGAGCGGCAGCAGAGGTAAGTTGACCACCAAAGTTTCGCGTCGTGACCGATTGTGCAGATTGGACAGCCATTTGTCGCTGGAATGCAACTTCATCTCGTCGAAGTGGCTGAGCCGATGAGACAGGCAACGGATCTGCATTCGGATCTCTACCCCGTCCACGACCACGACCACCTCGACCCCTTTCTGACCGCTCCTGTTGTTGTGACGTTCGATAATCGAAACTAGACATGTCTACTCGTCTCGCATCTCTTCTTGCATCTCTTGTAAGACCATTCGGATGTACCTCGAGCTGATGTGCTTTTAGATCCATCTCCGAATCAAAAACGACAAATTTCTTCTCGAGACATTCTTGATCAGGGCATTGAAAGTGATCTTTTTGAAAGTGCAATTCAAGTGCTTCGTAGTTGACATAATACTGTGGTTGACGACCACCAGTCCGTCGATCACAAACGTGACATCGCTCATGATGTTCCCTACAGTGTGTATATAATGCATCATCATCATAGAATCGTTGATGACAGAATCCACATTCCGGATGTCCTTTGAAACCACTTTGATCTGCTGCTCCTGGACGATCATCTCCTGTTTTTTCATGCCGTTTCAGTTCGTGCGGACTAAACAATTCGTGTTCATGCGTAAAGACTTTTTTGTTTCTGACACAAAGATCACACATGACTTTATGGTGCACAGATTTGACATGTTTCTGCAGGTCTGGCCAGCCGTAACAAGCTACATCACAGCTGGAATCGGGACAGTTGTATCGGAGAAGCAAAAGAGTATCTTCGTATATTTCTTGCTTCTCATAATTGATTCCAAGATTAGTATCTTGTTGTGCAAAATCAGATGGAGCAAAGTCTTTGTATTGCTTGACAGGGTCGTCTGTGAAAATAACCGTGCCGGCATTTGTCTATACAAATAAATCAACTCAATAAATGATCTGAGCATATTTCTGAACGTCAAACTTACTCGACAATGTGCACAAGACTTGTTTTTATAAAGCGCTCGTAGTCGAAGAGCACAGATGTGACAAGTTCTATGACCACACGGTGCTATTGAATTGTGCACTACTGGAGACGCACATATGAAGCATATTTCTGCATCGGCTCCTGGTGACAATTCCAGCGTGCTTTGTTCTTGCTCCTTCTTCTGTGCGTCGACTTCCGAGGTGGAATTGTCACCCGAGATGGCAGGTTGCCGTTGTAATGATGTGGTCCGCTCTATTGTACTTGCAAATTGGCCGCTTCCATTCGATCTGCCTCGGCCTCGTCTATCACCTCTTCCTCGCATTGAGCCTCCGCGACCTCTATGATTGCGAGGTTTATTTCGATTATTCACTACATTTGCGCTGCTGTTCCCATCGGGTCTTTTCACATCTGCTGTCGACTCTTGATTCTCCATTGAAATTATGGTTGACATGTCAAATGTTTACTGCAATGATTGACTACGCTTTGATTTGTATTACTACTCGATAGCTCTTCGGATCTTTTAGGTCATATATTTGATGCCTCCTCTCTTGCTTCCGAGCAAATCCCCTTTGGAAATCCTTCAATCGTCGTCGTCGTTATCAAGGAATACCTAACGAGGAATTATCTGAATCGGAGAAAATGATGACGTAACACAAACATCAACGCATTAAAAACTACGATTTAAATAATCCAAATCACAAAGGATTTCACCAGTCAAATTCATGAAAGATTTTGGACAAGAGTCGGCAGAGTTTGCGTTTTAAGAATAGTGATGATAAGCTAGTTGACTCTGTCATGAATACTAATATACATTCTCCCAATTCATACCATCATCACTCTAGAATCCTCGACCGGCTTCTCTGACATTTTTTATCAACAACTCCACATCATTAGACAATCCTTTCCATAATGCCGAATCGATGCCATTAGTGCCCAAAACATGTCTTAGGCCGTCTCTGTCTAGTCCACTTAGAGACGTCTGTGCAGTGATCAAAATACCGACGAGTGCTCTGACGAGAAATCTATCGCCCTCAAAGACATAAATATCCCATAGACGACACGTGGCTTCCAATGTGAGATTAACCGAGAACAGACTTGTCAATAAAACACCAAAGACCTCTTCTCCAGGACCCAGTTTCAGAGCAGGAGCGATGGAATTCCGATTCGAATGGGATTGCAATTGAGAACAAGTTTCGTCCGGTGATTTCAAATCAAGTGCTGGGGATGACAGTACAGAGTCTACTCGAGAAGGGACTGTCATTTCCGAAACAGACTGCAGATCCATGAATCGTCCATATAAGGTAGTTGACTTTCGTTCCAAGGTACAAAGGATCGAAGCGCACCACTTGGCTATACTTGCTGTATCAGATGTCAAAAATGCCTGAGGCAAGTGTCGGTTCAATAGGTTAGCTAGTGCGATGAATGCATCAGACACGGAATCTGATAGATGGATAAGTAGCAATGCAGACATGCGGACAATTCCAAGTGAATAATCAACCTCTGATCGGTAAGTAATATACGCTGTTACTAGATCCAGCAGAGACTTGTGGAGTGCGGCCTCTTGCTTGAACAGCCCGGTTTCGGGAAACGTTTCTTCGACATCTTGCACAATCCTTGCAAGAAGTCTTGCTGATATAGAGGACACAGACCGCGAAAGTGCTGCATTATAGGACGACGCAGAGAGACGAAGATCATTACCGATAGCCTGCTTCCACACCCGACCTCGATAGCTAACGCCGAATCCTTTCCACCACAGTTCACGAGTGTGCGGATCATTGATTCTGTCATCCCAATTTGGCAGCACAGTTTCAGTCCACATGCGATCTATTGACTCTCTCGAAATCCTAGAAGCATCAATTTCCGACAATCTTTTCGTAGCTCTTCGTTTATCGGCTTCTACAGACAATGCCATCATCTTCTCCCATTCTTTCAAATGTTTTCGCTCCTCCCTTCTGCACTTTGGCGGCAACCAAGAAGGACGCGTACGTGCCAGAACAGCCTCTTTTTCTTTCGATATAGGTTGTGGATCTATCATGATCTCGCCCCTTTGTATAGGTGGAAGTGAAATCGAACTTGACGTTGATTGCCGACGGGGTTCGACAACTGGTGATATATTGCCCGTAGCCTCTGAAGATCTCCTGACGTCCACAGATTTTCTTAATTGAAAATTCCTCAATGCTGCTGAAAGTGTTCGTGCTTCAAGGCTGAGGTCGTTGGCCCAGGTATTGTGCCAATGCCGTGAAGAGGATGAGGAGTCTGAGTGCGCATCGGAAAGGCTTCCCAGCGTTACACTTCGAGATAACGAAGAGACACCGGGCCGTCTCGAGGTAGGACTGATACTAGTCGACTCCGGACTGCTCGAATCCTCCTCTTTGCGTGCTAGTTGGGTATTGATATTAGTAACATGCCGGAATGTTGAATTAGGCCTTGTTTGTATATTTCCAGGTTTGTTTAGTTGGTATGAAAAGTCAAGGCGCTCCGAGGGAGAGATAGGTACATTCCATATTATAGCATCATCTGGTATATCATCGTCTTTATCATCAAACTCATCTTCGAGCTGCCCTACGCTCTTCCGCTGTAGAGACCAAATCTTTCCTCTGTTTGCGGCATGTTGCGCGCTCAAGAAGCTGTGAGCCGTGGAGCCGGGAATAGAATGTGTCGATCGCTGTAATGACTCATGAATGATGGGTTTCCCTCGCGGAGGCGATCTTGAGTTATTCAGCTGCGTTGAGAATTTGGGGACATAGGTTGTATTGACATCTCGCACATACCTCTGAGTTGGCCGACCGAGTGACGAGCTAGGACACTGTTCAACTGGATTATCTCGTGCTCGGAACAGCCGGTTTGATTGTATGTGGGAGACATGTTCTGCACCAGAAAATGATCTGCTCTTAATTCCCGCCATGATTCGAAATGGCTGAGCTTTCAAACGCGATTCAGTTCCCTTCGAATGTGCATATAATTCATACGAGTCCCTCTTGTTCACACCGTCTAATGATATATCTTCAAAATGACTGACATCTTCGGCGCTGCTATCCACGGAAAAGAGCGACGATCGAAACGAAGAGGAAGATCTGGATAGATTCGACAATGACAGATCAGGTGTGGACTCTATAGGCGTCAAGTCTGTAGGCTGAGCGCATTCCGGACCCACTGACATGTCCAAATGAACGAAGGTCTGCCTGGTTTGGCTGTAGGGAGGAGTTGTGCAAGGCGGAGATACGAGAGCCTTGTTTGTTGTTTCCGACGGTTATATGCGGGGCATGAGTATGAATGTTGGCTGCGATGCCAAATTTTATAACAAGAATCGAAACATCTGCGGGAAATATATGAGATGATTCCTTCAACCCGAAAATCTCGCCTTTAGTCAAGAAAAGAAAAGATACGTGCAGAAAAAACCTTGGGAGGATTTAAAGAATGAATATACGGACAAATTACGACATTGTGAAAACATCGACTTTGGCAGAGCAAGACTTTCAAAAGGGGAAGGCAGAACTCTAACCCCGATTGGGTCTAGTAGAGTTGTGGGGTAATAAAGTTGGAAAGGACCCCAAATTTGTCATAAGCCAACCACTTCTTTCACCCATTTTTTATTGCACAGTACAAATTCGAGCTAGCACTGTTGAAATTAATTGTTGGTGCAAGCGTATTTTCCTAATATGTAATGCAGAGGAATACATGGCTCACAATGTTGTATCCGGTTCATTATCGTTTGGACTTCTGTCGGGATCAGTATTAGCTGTCATGCTGGCTTTGTACAAAAATATGAAGTTATATTTTTCAACACGCTTATAAATTTGTTGGAAGCCCAAGAACCATATTATTACTGTCTGTGAACACATCTGCACCTGTCTGCAGAAACACCACGCGAGATCAGTTACATGGCTAACATGTATATTCTACTGTGTGATCGTCTCTCTATATATATATATATACTCTTTCCATATCGTTGTTCTAGCCATCTTCGCGTTTAGACTTTCGACTAAAAGCCGTTCGCGATCTACGAAACCCTTAATAAACTAGAATTGTACATACACAAGTAATAAAGCCACTTGAACTGAAAGTGCTCTGAGAGCATGTCCTAGAAGCCAAACGTATCAATTTAGTCAATATCAATCCATACCTGCTCGGATCTCAAATCGTTATTGCATTGCATACCCCTCAGCCAATCTGTTCGACTGAGCAGATGAAAGATGTTGCCGGCTTGACATGATGGCTCGAAACCGGTAAGACTACAACTGCGTACAGGTCTTCTGCATAGCAGTAACTGCCATTGGAGATGTCACGATCATCGTCGGCTGGAGATGTTACAATTCGAGTCACCAATCAGATGGAAGCTTCTGAGCCGAATCGACAACCCTTTTATGGAAACGCTTTGCGCAATAGTCAGCCGAAACGAGTACCTAGTCCTCTGCACACGACATATATCAATCAAGCTGAAGGAGAGTATGAAAGAGACTTGATTCGTTCCGCAGGACTTCCGCCGCTTCCGCTTTCACCAGCTCCCCTGCGAATGCCGTCCCCTCCAGCCGCAAGAACATATTCGACTGCGGATAGCTTACCTGTCTCGGATAGCGTACCTGTCTCGGCAGAGCGTAATCTCCAGTCGAAAAATGATTCTGATATCAAGCCAAACGAATCGGCAAATCTCAAAGCCAGACCTGGAGATTCGCTCAGGCTACAAACGCGCTTGCAAGATGTCGGAGCGGAAATAAGACAAAATTCACAAACTCGACCACCACTCTTGACTTCCCTATCTGCAACCGACTCGCCTCGGATGGAGAAAGCTTCATCACCTCGGATCGCGACCACGAATCCGATTTCGATGTCATCGATTAAAAGGGAGGGCGGCGGTTCTCGTACAGCCTCGATGGACTCAACTACGTCGCTATCTCAGAGTCCCTCCCAATCCTTGCATATACATCTCGTAGGAGATAGTCCGGACGTTGTCGATATACCGGCATTAATAGCTGGAGCTGGATCAGCTGAAGCTGCGATCAAGAAATTACTGGTGGACAAGTACGCAGCGGCCCAGAACAATGCACAACTCTGGCGGTTACTCGATAAGCAAAGGGCCATGATGGTGGACTTGAACAAGGATTTACAAAGGTCAATAAGAGATAGAGATAAATACAAGAAGAGATTGAAAGACCATCTCTTATCGTCAGCTTCTTCATCAACCATTTCACGATCCATGGTAAACTCGGATTTCACGCTGGATAATCTCGGCCAAGACCTGAGCGCCTCTCAATCGACAATCACAGGTCACGATGTGTATAACGAGCCCAACGGTAGTGCCTCTGTCAATTCCAACGTCCGCATGCCAAGTAGCAATAATGGTCTGCTTTTGTCCAGCTCTTCCACGGCGTCCATCAATCCGATGTATGCTAAACCTATGCAAGCACCTTTTGCTATGGGAGAAAATCAAAGGTCAGTATCTTCACCTCGACGACTTGAGACAACAAACACGATCTTCCCCGAACATCGGATCCCAAGTGGACCGCCCAGTGCAATGATTCAAGACAACACAATAGATGACCATATCCGAAAACTTGAAGAGGCAACGAGACTTCAAAAGTCCTTGTCCAATGATGATTCACGGAATGAAACAACGCCGGTCAGCGAGACGCGGACGCCCTCATCATTCTCGACTACTATCAAAGATCGATCGTCGCAAAGGACAAGAAAAGAAGCACCGCCAGCTTTAGATCTTTCACCGGATTATGCGCGCACTGACACGCACTCGGACGCGGATCGTGGCGAGGACGAGAAATCACTCAAATTTGACAACGTCAAATCAGATCTAAGTATAGATCATTCAAACTCTAGAACAAAGGACCCGTCTATTTCAACACCGGCGATACCTCTGTCAGCTCGCAGTGCAGAGTCAGCTTCCGTTATCGCAAGCAGTATTTGTGACTCTCCTGAAGATCTTGGATCTCCCCAGGTCGCATCTGTGCAAACATACCAATCGTTAAACATCATAAATGCTGTTTTGAAGACATTGGAAAATCCGGAGGGGTCTGATAATCAGCGATCGCACATGGAGCATTCCCTGAGCAGTCCTGGTCTATATCAAACAACAGAGCCGTTATTGCAGGCAAAAATATCCCAACCAATCCGCAGTACGCTGAACGCAATGGCTACAGCGTCAGGCGACGTTGTGAATGACGTTCACAGTCAGAATAGACGACCGGCAGGACTTATGCGAGAGGCATCAAATGGAAGCACTAATCATCTTAGTCGAAGTAATACATATACCGAAAGTTTGCGACGAGTAGCCTCTTCTAATGGCACGATTCCGAATAATGACACATCTGGGTCTTTGAATACAGTTCAAGATTCAGTAATGTCACCCAGCGTGGAGCAACCACGAGGTCCCGGCGAAATACATCGAGGATTTGTCGATGAACGATGGCCTGGATTGCTTATCACCCCTCAAACACTCTCGGAAGCATACATCAAGGTTGACTCGTCAAGACTACGACCTTCAAGAAACATCGCACCTAAACAAGCAGAGGAGAATCCGGTTTTCAGTCTAGCTATTCACTCAAAATTGGATAATACGCAGCTATGGCGGATTGAGAAGACTTTAGTCGCCATGGCAGCTCTTGACGTACAATTGAAGAATTCTTCTACATTCAAGACAAAATTACCTGATCGGACTTTATTTACAGGACATGCGCCTGCTAGAATCGATGCTCGTCGAATGGCTTTGCTAATTTACTTTGAATCCATGTTAGCAAGTAATCTAAATGAAAAAGCCGCCGTCGTAGTATGCAACTTCTTCTCTACGGACGCCATTGGTCCCGAACAGCAGGACTACTTTCAATCAACTCATACGCCAGGTAGCACAACGAGTTTAACAGGTACTGCTCGAATTCGATCTAGAAAGGACGGATATTTAACTAAGAAGGGTAAAAACTTTGGTGGATGGAAAGCACGCTACTTTGTACTGGCAGGGCCAATGCTGAAATACTTTGAGGCTCCTGGTGGGGCTCAGCTTGGAGCCATTCGTTTGCAAGATGCATCCATCGGTCGACAGACAACCCAGCAACAAGATGATGTTGATGAAGAAAATCAATTCCGACATGCTTTCCTAATCCTCGAACCAAAAAGGAAGGATAAGCAAAATCACGTCAAGCATGTCTTGTGCGCCGAGAGTGATGAAGAAAGAGACGCCTGGGTCAGCTGCTTGATGCAATATGTCGATGCTGAAGATGACCTTCCGAGACCTCAAACATCGAAAACCCCCGAAAAAGGTACAAATATCACTCCTAGAAGCCCTCGTAATTTCAAGAGCATGTCGGATATGCGAAATCAAGCTTCAGCGGGGATGAATCATCCGGATCTGCCTGTCAACCTACGATCAATGAAATATGACACCATTTCTCCTACTGAAGCCTCAATAGCAGGGCTACCACAAAGTGAAAAGCCTATGTCACCCACAGTCCGCATGAACGGAGGGGCTGAGGAAGATGAGGATAGAAATATGAATGCATATCCAATCATTTCTGGACCGACAAACGCTACGGTGATTCAAGATGCAGGAATATGGGGAAACCGGAAAGAACCTAACATACTGACAAAAGAAAATAGGGCTAAAGAATTTGCTGGTGAGAGGGAACGGAAAAGAAGCATCTTTCAGTTCAAAGCTAAGCCATCGGCTGAGAATAATTCAAATAATGACGGTGTTGGGCCTAGCCAGTCAGCATCGCATTTTCCAACTCAGCGTGTCGTTTTTGGTGCTTCATTAGCGGATGCCGTGGAATTCGCCGCGCCGAACAACGCTGACGTTCAATTACCGGCGGTAGTATATCGCAGCATACAATATCTCCGGGCGCGGGAAGCGAAGTTTGAAGAAGGCATTTTCCGCATGTCGGGGTCGAATCTTGTTGTCAAGGCTCTAAGAGAAAGGTTTGATAACGAAGGGGATGTAGACCTCTGCGCACCGAACGAACAGAGCTATGATATACATGCTGTTGCCTCGTTGTTGAAACTCTATTTGCGCGAGTTGCCAGCATCCATACTAACGAGAGAAGCTCATATGACTTTCCTCAAGTGTCTTGAACTCGACGAGGAAATCAAAATTGAAGGCTTTAATATTTTAATCAACCGCCTTCCAATTCTCAACCGTGAGCTCCTGTCAACTCTGAATGAATTTCTGCGAGAAATTGTTGATAACGAGGGAGTTAACAAGATGGGAGTCAGAAATGGTAATTATGATCCTAGAACCTTCTCTTGAAGAATTTACTGACGTGTAATAGTGGCAATTGTATTTGCACCAACCTTGAACATTCCAGCTCCCCTGATCTCACTCTTTATCACCGATTATGAACGTTTGTTTGGACCGTCGATAGATATTGAACCAATCAAAGATCGTTTACCCGCTTTCATCATCGAGCAAAGCACAAACAACAGTGGTGATAGCCAGGACAAGGATGACTTCATGAATGGCTCACGTTACAATCTATTCGGTGAATTTGCTACCTCGAACAGTATCTCCAACATTCCCAGTAGCCGCTCCGATTTATCGATGACGCAACGTCTAGCAAAGGAAGCCTACGACATTGGTCCCTCGACTACACCGACACCTAGGAAAGCTCCTACACGAGCACCTCCTCCGGCTGCGTTATTGACTGATGACCAAACAGAACAACTCAAACCACAAGTCGATTCGGTCCGCAAAGCGTCCGATGATACGAGCTCAAACTATTCTCAAAACGAAGAATCGCCGGTCATCAACGACGAACAAAGCATAACCTTCCGTACCATTAACTTTCCAGATCCACCAGGATCAGCACGCATTGCACCAACCGAATATCGGCAACAGAGTACAAGTACAAACGCCCTCCATTCTCCGCGTTCTAATCTTACCAAGTCCTCTCAATCTTCCGTCTTCACATTGACATCACCCACCGCAGCTAACTTCCAACGGTCCGTACCGATTCCTGCTGCAAAGAATACACTCAAGAAGAAATCACCAATAACTACAGCGAATTTGAACGATATTACAATCTCTTCGTCTCCTCTGATGGGAGGAACATCTCCAGATTTGGATAAAGGTAACGTTTCTACATTTAGTGCCCAACAAGTCTATCATCAAAAACCAGCATCCACTAGATCGAATACTTCGACGCCAACGAACTCCTCCGCACCAAACAGCGCACTAACGATTAACAGCAGTGTTATGAGCACGTCTGACTTGACTGGTGTCTCGGCAAGTGCTCCATCTAGTGCTGGAGGCTGGAGCATGAACGGATCTGGACTAGGAGCCAGTCATTCCGGCCCTGTAGGTGGTGTTTATGCTGCAGGAAATGCGTTGAAGGGCATGTTTGGAGGATCAAGAGAAAAAGGCAATAGTCACTCTAACGTCAGCAACGGCAATGTGAATGGGAGCGGAAGGAGTCTTTTGAGGAGACAAAGTGGAAATTTTCTTGGCAGATTTAACAGTGGTGATGATCGGGAATAGCATTCTCATTTTCTTTGTTCTTTATAGCTTGACATAGCGCTTTACTATTGGTGTGGACTGTCACGATTTGAGCTTGGGCATTGGATAGGCGCTCACATGATTTCATTTGTGGGCACGTTATGTAAGGAATTTGTAATGATGATGTTTAGATACATGTAAAAAAAGTCCGTGCGTACAAACTACAACTTCAAAACTCTATTTCGATTGTGATTATCATCAACGATATATAAAGACTTTATTAATTTTTGGACATTTCTGCAACCATGCAGTATCGATAAGCACAGTAGTGGTGGGCATTCGTGGTGATTGAAACTTATGACAAACAACTCACCGCCTTTATGAGCCAATAATATAACCAATTTTTGGGAGGTGTGTGTAACATCAAAACTCCACAGCACGTGGAACCGACTGATCTACATTATGTCACGGATAGTACGTGTTACAAACAGCTTGTCCCGTTCTTATTGGACCTTTTTTCCCTTTTCACTTTTGCTTTTCTTTACGTTTTGGCGTTTGTGAATGTGAAGGTGGAATCCACTTTTTTTTTTTTCAAAATCGGGCGCGGTGAAGTGAGATATGACTTTGTGTTTTGTTCTGCATTTCTCTTCTCTTCTTTTTGTCTCTCTCTTCCTTATCTAACAATCAAATTATTCGTTACCATGATACCATCAAACTTTCAGGATAGTTATCACCAGTATAAAAGCGATACTAACACGATAGCGCAATGGCTTGCAACAACCGCACGACGATGTGGCTTTCGAGGTGATATTTTGGCTGCAGAGAAACCCGCAAACGAAACTCCCACCAAGCCTGAACCAACAATACATGTAGCAAGACTAAAAGGTCGAGCTAGAAAGTTGGCTCGCGAAGCCGAGGAGAAGAGACGAAACAATAGTACAGCATCATCAGGAATTACAAACAAAAAACCTCACTTGATTACACTCAAAAGTTTCGTTCCGCTTGCAAAGCACATTGCCAGTCACGACAAACCTCCGGTCAAAGTCAGTCTTAGCTTCTTGACACTCGTTAGACGTGCAATCACGCTTCGAGAACGTCACTCAACATGGCATAAATCGATTCCTCAACAGCATGAACTCAATGATGATGGTCACGATCACTTTATCGCTATATTGCTAGAAGTTCATGATATCCTACAAGTCAGATGTGTCGACACAACAACATCCAAGGTCAAAACTAGTGATAACATCAAGCCCAACGAAGATAGACATGAAAGAAACAAGAATGTATTTGATGTTCTTGAAGTTGAGGAACCAAGTGAAGGGTTTATACAGTATCAGCCTCTACCAACAGCAAATAAGCAAAAGAAGGCCAACACGGAAGACGACAGCGAGATGAATTATGCGGTCATCGATGAGAAGGATAAAAAAGTAAGATTTCTTGCTGTTAGTTGTTTCTTTAGTGACATGATGGATTTCCGGACAATAATCGGTAATATGTGGGGTCAATATAGACTTGGAAGAAGCCGGTTGGAAGCATGCGCGGCTGCTACCGAGGTTGCCATTAAATGGGTCCAATCTGCCCAGGAGAAGTTTGAGGAAGAATGGGGACCAGACACGGATTGGAATGAAATCATTCAAAGTGTTTACGAACAAATATGTACCGCCCTTGGTGTCGATTCTGACAAAAAGGACGCTCCATTGCCATTTAACCTTGTCGTCTCTGAACAGGCCGAATGGCTGATGATGGGAACTTCATCAATAATTCAACAATATCTTGGGAGGAGCGCCAAAAACAAGATTCCAGTCTTTAAATCACCTGTTGGAGAAGATAAGCAAGAGCAAGACAAAGATCAACAAGTAGCATATACTCAATTACACCCGAAGAAGAAGTTTGCAATATCAAGGTCAATTCTATATAATTGTTTGGAAGATATCTTGTGGGTGATTAGAGAAGAGGATGTCAAGTTTGCCGAGACCAGTTTGATTAAATATGCTCGACATGTCCGAGATGGAGGGAAGGCCCAGTTGTGGGGCATATTTGCGGCTCAATTAATGATTGATACTCATGCAGACTGGAAAGAGGAGGACGTTGCTCGTGGATATATGGAACTTCATAAATCTTGTGAAGCAATGTGTGCCAGCCTTGATCAAGCTGCATATATACCAAATGATCAAGCTTCGCTCAGATTAGCGAAGACTGTACATTCATTTCTCGCTGATATAGTGATGTATGTGGAAACCGATATGGTCGCAACCTCGAAGAACAAAATTGGATTCAAGGAGACAGACGATACCACCAATACCGATAACCGTCTCCTGAAACAGAACATACACTGGGCTGGTCTGCTATTATTACATTTTAAATTAGATTTTCAACATCGTGGTATTGCTTGGGTCAATGAAAGCCATAGTCTATTTGAGATGGCACATCTCTACAATGCCATGCAAGCTACGGGATATCTCGAGGGTCAACGATGGCCAGATATGGACCTGATGATTGCGAGCCAAGGAACTTCACATATTTTTGTCGGAAGTCGCGCCACAGACATTGAGACTTGTTTCACTCGCTATTTGATCGCCAGTGGGATATCTTCCGCTGCTGCGGCAAATGTAGCTACGCTACGTGATTCGAAACGTGAAAATCTTCGCGTTGTAAGACCTCCACGGAAACTTAAACATGACGTCGCACCTGTATCGCATCTCTTTCGTACCGAGTTGATACCTTGTACTTGCGAGAAACATGAGTCTTTAATTTTACAAAAACTTCAAGTGCAGCTCGCCCAAGGACTGAAAGAACCTCCTTCCCTCGTCGGTCACAGTCAATTTTTCGAAAAGGTAAAACAAACTAATGCAGATGTCGCCGACATCCTGATGTTACGCAAACCTTCAGCTGCAAAAATGGAATGCGTCTACGCCGTATCAAGTGTATTTTCAAAAACGCCAGACCCCGACAAAATGAAAAAGAATGAAACTCCGCGCGAAACAATCAAGCATCTATTTGCTCTCCCAGGCCCCGCCCAATTCATCGTCACTGTACACGACGCTCTGATTGACGAGTTTGAACTTTTGAATCTTAATTACTTTGACCTTCACTTTCACAGCTGGGCGATTTTCAAAAATATCGCCACGGAGCTCAAAGACGACGTCCAAGACTATTGTACAACAGACTGGACGACTAATGATTTCAGACCGGTCTTTGTCGTCAACGATTTACTCCATCTGTTATCCGGCGCGCTGGTATGTCGGTGTTGTATTTCGGAAAAGCTCGACCAGGTTTCAAAAGCGGTTGCGGTCGAGTTTAAGACTTTTATTACCGAAGGAGCCGCGGCGATGCAAGCTTTGTATATCGGTTCGAATAAGGGCGTTTTGAGGAGGTTTGACGATGTTCTTGACGAAGGTATGAGATACGTGTTGGCAAACAGAGGGTTGTTGTTGGAGAGTATTCTAAGTTCGAGGTCTAAATTTACGGACTAGTAATTTACAATGATTCTCTGATTTGTTGTTATGGATAGATGAGGTGAAAAGTATCACACCATACTGTTATATTTTGTTATGATATTGATATAATGTGATTCGTGCATGATGATGTTTTCTTTGGTCATAAAAGTACACGATAATTACTCTTTTTATTCAAGACTCATGGCCGTTTATTTAAATTGAACTGCAAACAATATACAATTCATCATTTTATTATATTATATATTCATCACAGATTACAGTTCTAATTTCCAAAGTCCGTCACCAAGATAATGTCCTTGATCCATCACCTGTCCCTTTTTCGACTCTTTGATATCCTTTGTGCCTGTCATCAAAGGTCCCACTGCACAGGCATTCTCTTTCCCTTCTGCATCTACCACTACGACTTTCCCCTTTTCCACGTCCGGACCGGAATATATATCCTCTTCAGTGGCGTCCTGCGCTTTATCGTCGCTGCTTCCGTCCTGTACTTTTTCGTCGCCGGTTCCTTCTTGGCCTTCCACGGTCGTAGTCGTAGTCGTAGTCGTAGCGGGCGTCGGGTTCGGGGATGTAGGCAGTCTCCCTCCAGCGCTCGTCAGCCCGGGAGCCATGAGCGTAGCGCCGCTCATTACGAATCTAATGGCTCCTCTGTCGACTCTTACCCGAGGGAAACATTGCGGGTATTTGTGCACGGTTTTCAAATGAGGCACAATGTCGTCGTTCATGTGTTGGTAGAAGATGGGGACGTTATTGACGACGTAGATGATGACGCGGGGATCGCCTCTGGAAATTATACGTTAGTTATCGTACGAATGGAGTTCTGATGCCAGACGAGCTACATTGAACGTGATGAGAGAGTAGGGATTTGATAAAGTGATGACAAGAGTAGAATTGTGACAATGAATGACAACGATATGGGTAGGAATATCTGAAAGAAAAGCGTATCAAGATGTTGATAAGACGAGACGTGATAGATAAATTGTAGATTGTGTAAGAGGTTTCCAGGGTGGAAAAAGATAATAATCGAGATTTGGACGACGCAAAGAGATTAGAGGAGAGACGATGCTCGATAAAACGTACAGCTTCACTGTCTCCATTTGTGACTTTTTGGGTATGATTTCATCTAGATATGGTCCTACAAGAGGATATGTTGCTCCAAATTGCTCTTTCATGGAACGCTGTGCTGACGACTTTAGCTTGGATTTGGCGCCTACATTTGTGATTCTATTGTCGACAGAAAAAAGCATATCAGTGAATCTTGATCATGGAGCAAGGTAAAGGAGCGAGAAGAACGACTGACTCTTTTTTAAACATGATTGATCAATTAATGTGTGGTTCACGTTGTTGAATGCTGTATAGGAAGTCATGAGGTTTTGAAAAAGAATATATTTGCGGGGCTTGAATGACGTCAAAGTGGATTTGATATTCTGTAATTCACTTGAAAGGCAGAACGGCAAGACTAGCATGATATTACACGAATATATCTCATTTATATGACTTTTGTTATAATACTATATTGTTATACGCCTCTCGAGTTTTCAATCTTTGTTATTAATATATCCCTCCCTCCAATTTCTACAATTTGATCCATGATAGTAGCCATAGATTTCCTCTCTATCATGACATTGACAGCAATCCAGCCTTCTTCTTCCAGACTGTTTACTGTTGGTGCCCGTCTACCAGGTGTAAGCTTTACTGCGTTACTTAATGAAGCCCTTTCGATATTATATGTACACAAGACATATTTTTGTGCAGCTATTAATGACAAACATTAGATTGGTTCAATATGCTTTAGTTGATAACTTACTAATAACACCACCAATTCTTGCTGTAATCAAGTCAACCAATTTAGAATCCCTAGGTCTTTTATTACGTATCAAGACTGCTTCACTTTCATATACGGTATCAATGGCCTTTAGTCCCGCAGCTGTCATTGTCTCTCCACTTTCAACGAGATCAATGATTCCGTCCGCAACACCCAAAGCACAAGCCGCTTCTACTGATCCACCAACATATTTAATCTTTGTCTTCAATTCAGCTCCGGCTCCTCCAATAATTTCCTGTCCAGCTTTGTTTTCCATTCGACGGAAATACTCTTCAGCCAATGTCGTAAAACTAGTGACGATATTCTTTCCTACAAGAGCAGACGGATCATCCGGAGCCGTCTTTGGTACTTGGACTTGCAATCTACACTTTCCAAACCCCAACGGCATGATTTCAACGACTCCTTCTTCAAATACATCTCCGTCCTCTTTCTTTTCCCCATCAGAACCAACTCCATTCTTTTCATCTCTTGAATTCGGTCTGGATGACCGTCCAGAAGAAGATCTTCCCGATCCGTCACTCAACGTCCTCTTTCTCGATCGAGGCAGCGTCTCTCCACTATTGTTATACCCATCATAATGTTCAGCGACTTGATCTTTCCCAGTGATGCCTAGGTCGACTCTACCCTCACCTACAAACGTCGGTATATCTGCCGCCGGAAGGAATATTAATGCCATTGGAAGGTTTTTGACCAGAGCAATGTCTAGACGGTGAGAGCGGAGGAATTGAATGTCTGATCCAGCGAGGAGGGATAGACAGGGCTCATGGAGCCGTCCTTTTTTAGGTACTGCGAAAAGAAGACGGTCGGAGAGTGATGATACGAGATCCATCTTCTATTCACCAATATAATTTATTGAAGAGTAATGTATTGATCAATACACTTTGATGATTAGGAATGACTTTGGAAGAATTATTATGGTCGGAGGAGAATGTGGAGAAATAACGAATGCTAGTGGACAATGTCTCTATTAATTATGTTCAATGACTAGAGTAATAATGGTATGGTTGATCCTTGTAGGCTTGTCACATTGCATTGAGCTCAAAGTATAAAAAAAAAAAATTCCGTTGATCATATCGTATAAGATGGCGGGGTAAATAAAGGTGAACTACTGCAGAAGCTGCATAATTTAGCATGCAAGTATGAACCTTCTTTCCAATCATTATTTAAACGCAAAACGCCACGTTTTCTTTCTCAGGAACAAAAGACTAGGCTAATAACGAGTGCGCTTCATCTTTTGGCGACCTTTCTGGTCTGTGCTTGTATAGTTTCAAGGAAGTTTCACCGGATATGCCGGAAACTAAAAATGTGTTTCAATGTTTCGATATACAGGGATTACTCGATATTCAAGAGTGAATACTGGATAAGAGACTATACAGGGATTATTAATCGATGTTCAAAAGCGAATACTGAATAAAAAAAACTATACAGGATAGTAACAATGGTATCTTTGTGATTTATTTTTCGTTCAATCGTAATGGGACCAAAAAGTCCCGTCAAAACCTCCTCCATGCATTTTTTGTGTTAATAATTAACGCCTGTCCAGATATGAATGATGACCATCTCCACTCAGGTTCTTTTGGGTCTAAAACTGTGGGACAATCAAGGGTATTTCTACAGATTTGTGACTACAATATTCCATTATAAGTCTTTGTAGATCTAACAACTTGAAAGGTTTAGAAAGAAATCCACTCATGCCGACTTTTGTTGCTTTGTCTAATGCACCTCCAGTGACATCGGCCGTGACTGCGAGTATAGTTGGAGGCATGACTGATCCGTCGTTGATGAAATCCAAGTCAAGGATCTTCTCTGTAGCTTCATATCCATCCATAAGCGGCATCCACAGGTCCATGAGAATCACATCAACATCCCGATGCTTTTCCATTTGTCGAACGGCTTCAGTCCCGTCATGTGCTTCATATATTTTGTTATATCCGAATTTAGCGAGCATATTTACGAGTAATTTTCGATTAATCTTATTGTCTTCTGCAACGAGGAATGCCAAAGGATACTTTGATGCCAAATCGCGGTCAATATCCTTGGTATTGGCTGAAGATTTTCGAGTGGTGATTGGTGGTCGACAATTACTGTCCCAACAACCATGGATAGGATTGTGCTGATCTGGAAGAAGGTGCTTCCCTAGTTTATCCACCACTGCTGGTCGTAATGTACAAGCTTTACGCTTAGCAGAACCGTTGACACTCCATGGCGTTATCTGCTCAGCGTGAACATCTCTGTGACATTCGTCGGATTGAGATCGGGCAGGCGAATCAGATCTCAGTCTACCATCATTTGTAGGCTCTTCACCTTTTACAGAAAAGCGAGATGATCGAGCCGCAGGTGACCCACAGGGTGATGACGGCCGACTAATATGATCAGCTGGCGAAGAAGGAAATCTAATCTCAAAGGTACAGCCATGATCGGAAGTGTCTGTGTCTGCACGAGTACACATTAAATCTCCACCTAATTTACGAGCGATACCTTTTGCGACCAGTAGTCCAAGACCAAGTCCCTCGCGTTGTCTAGTGAGCGATGGATCTTCTTGCGAAAATGGTCTGAATAATCTCGGTAGGAATGCTTTTGGTATACCGGGGCCGGAGTCGGAAACACTGACCGTGATATTCCTTGACATTGCGCTCATTCTGGCGTGAACAGTAATCTTCCCTTGTTCTGCAAATTTGATCGCATTGAGGAATACGCAAGAGATCAGCTTACCAAGATCTTTCTCATCCACTTAAATTATTGTCAATATATGTATAACAAATTAATAAATGATCATACGACTTACCAAATATAGAAATCGGCACAGCAGGATCTACAGACCATTCGATCACTTGTCGTTGAATCTCGCCCGTACTGCTTCTATTCTGAACTTCGATAATCTCGCCATTCTCGGTTTCTGTAGCAATGACCGATTCTGGACGACCTCCGACTTTTAGACCTTCATTGATGACGTATAATAAAACATTCCGTAACTGCGTGTGCCTAAGTCCTGGTGCAACGTTTCGCTCCACAATTCCGAGAGGGGATGATAGCCGCGTCGAATTGTATGCATCGTTTCGTTCTCGGACCTGCTCTGCCTCTTCCACATCGATCTTAAGCTCTTCACTAGGTAAGGACCAATAATCCTCAGATTGATTGACAGCTTCCTTGACACTGACTGCATGCCCGTCCTCTCCTCGTCTCCTTTTGGTCGGTCTTTCGGAAGGAAGAAGGGCAAAAGGACTTTGGTGTATATTATCGGGTTTCAGCGCATTGCCAGGTGAACTCAGAGTGTCTCCAGTTATCATACTATGCTGTACATCGGGTAAATGCATATCCATATCATAAGCATGTACAACATTGTCAGCTGCCTCAACAGCCCGTCGAGAGCTATCTATATATATCGTTAGCATTTGCTAAAAGCATAAGAATGTTGATTGATATATACCTTGGACCATCTCTATGTTTTCTCGTAGGGTTTCAAACACTTGCCTAGCTTGTGCATTGGTTTGACCTTCTGATGCTTCCAAGACGGTAGCATACATGACGTCTAGCATCCCTACCACTCCTTGCATAGGTGTGCGTAACTCGTGTGATAGACTTCGTGCATAAGGCTTGAGAGATTGTGCTGCTGTGACTGCCGAATGTGGTATGATTCTATTCTTTTCCATGGATTGATCTTCAGTCGTGCTAAACTTTGTACCTTCAAGTAATCTTGCTAGAACAACATCCTCCAAAGAATGTAAAAAGAGCTCCACCATTGCCCAAGATAGTTGTCTTTGTGCCATGCCCTCTTTCGACCACATGACTCCAAAATGAGCAATACATTTACCATCTGCGAAGAGAGGAACCCCAATATATGATTCGCATACGAATGGTAAATCATTAGGGTTATTAGGAACGAATGCCGCTAGCTTTTCCGGTATTATAAAGACCTTGTCGAATCGCATGTAGCCACAGGGACAGCCGTATGCATGGTATTTGAATGCCTTGAGGGTATTCGAAGTGCCACGGCCGTCATTATAATAGAGAGCAGAAGCCATCAGGCATGAACCTGATTCGCCAATTGGTGGCATCTCTACCGCGCGGTCTTGTTCATCAACTAACATTCGCTTGGAAACAAAAGACATTTGCGCCCCCAGGATGTCGGCCAACCGTTCAGAGAAGAAGGAGAAGAAGTCGTCCTTGTATAATGTGCGAAGGGCATTCTTGAAATCAACAAGATCAGACAAGAGTTGACTTTCATGCTTTTTGTACAACTTTCCAAGCTCTTGAGGAAAAGCCTGGTCGCCATAATGGATAACAGTATCAGCTACAGGTTGAGAAAGACATATTGATTTTCGGCAAGGGAGCTCGCAATACGCCACTCCACCCGTCATTCGGTCCGCTTGCTAGATGAGATGCGGCAATTTAGTGTAAATAAAGGGGCGACCGAATAACTGGACGTGAGCGGTAATTATATCATTCTGCAGAGGTTTTCAAGACCCGAATTTGTGTTTGCAAAAGACCATGGTAAGAGAGTCATTTCTCTTATCGAAATATCAACAAGGTCGCAATGATAGACCCTATTCTATCTCCTAGAAATCGACACCTCGGGATTGGCCTGGAACAGTTACAGCGTTCATCAACCCTCCCATCTAGCCACGATAAGATTAATCGGTCTTGACGGTTCCAGACGCTCGTGCTCCACAAACCTTAAATTCCACGTTTGGGGCCAGAACTTTTTTCGAGGATGTAGCTCGGCGGATTTCGGATGTCACAGCCACTTGGTTCAGGTTTCAAATTCATCTTTCGAAAAATTCTTTCCTATTGAAGTTACACAGACATGGGATCTACAATACAATGCTCGCACTCTTTCGCTACATTCCGCGATGAAGTTGGCGTTTTGGCCATGCTAAGAGCAACTTCAAGGCCAATGATTTTGACCTCCACAAGCGTAGGGCTAGATGCTGCATCTTGGGAAATTTTCGAAAACGGATATGAAATATCTTTTGGCATTATCTTGGCGACTGGGAGAAACCGAGGTCAGACAAAATAAAGTTTTCGCGAATTACAATCGCGTTTTCAAACTTTTTGCGAATGGTTCACTTGTCGAAATTTGATTTTCTGTTGATGGGAGTTTGCATCGAAAAGTTGCATACGTATATTTCATCCTATACTTTACGTAAATTATGGAGAATAGAAGTCCTGATATGACTTCCCCCTCAAGACATGACTCGCAACATATTGATGAAGCCATGCAGCAAGGATTGAGGGAGAAGTCTGAGTCTCATCATCCAAATCAATCCGAAAAGCATCATCTCCCATTCACAAGATATAATCGAGATGGACATGCCGTAACGAAAGGAGTTCGAGCTGAGGGAGAGAGTGGAAGAGCTGGAATACATCCTCTTCATTTTTTGAGAATTGTTTGGCAATCTTCCTGTACAGCATCGAAATGGGTCAACATTTTAGCACCATTTATACCTGCTGCAATTGCGCTGGTGAGTTGAAAGATTTGGTCGCAGGCTTCTTTTCTTACATTATAATAGCACTTTGCTCGACCAGACCTTCATCTATGGATCTTCGCCCTGAGTTTTATTGCTATGCTTCCTTCGGCGAATCTGCTAGGCTTTGCAGGTCAAGAACTTGCTCGTAAATTACCAAAAGTATTCGGCGTCATTTTAGAAACCACACTTGGTTCTCTTGTGGAAGTCGTGTTATTCTTGGTCCTCATTATCCATCGTAAAGAGCACGGTGTACCGATTATCCAAGCGGCCATTCTGGGAAGTATTCTTGCGAATCTACTGTTATGTCTCGGTGTATGTTTTTTTATTGGGGGAATGAAACGTTCGGAACAGACCTTTCATGACGCTGTCAGTGATACTGGAAGCAATTTGATGCTTGTAGCAGGCAGTAAGTATTCCTTTCACCTTTTAACCTTGCTATATGCACCTTACTGATAAACAAAAGTGGCTCTAGTCATCCCAACAGCATACGCTGCAGCTATCGGCACAAAAATGGAAGCGACCCTCTTGAACCAAAACACGACGCGAATCTCTCGCGCCACAGCAATCGTCCTTCTCTGTGCTTTCATCGTATACGTCTACTTCCAACTCCGTTCCCACCACAGTCTATACGACGACATCTTAGAAGGCGACGAACAAACCGACCGCGACCGTCGTCGAGACCTTCACAAACCAAAACTGACCGTCACGGAATCGATCCTCGCCCTCGTCATCGCTCTGACGTTCGTTTCTCTACTCGCCGTCTTTCTCGTCGAACAGATCGAACCGCTGGTCGAAAAAGGCATATCAGACGCCTTCCTCGGTCTGATTCTCGTCCCGCTCGTCGAGAAAATCGCCGAACATCTCACCGCCGTCGACGAGGCGTACGACGGACAGATGAATTTCGCGCTGTCGCACGTTCTCGGCTCGTCGATTCAGACCGCACTGTTGAATACTCCCATTGTCGTCATTGTCGGATGGGGCATGAACGTCCCGATGAATCTCGATTTCGCCACCTTCAACGCTGTGGTGTTGATCTTGGCTATACTTGTCGTAGGAGGCTTTTTGCGCGACGGCAAGAGTAATTATCTCGAAGGGGTTTTGTGTGTGTTTGTGTATATCCTAATCGCTGTCGCGGCGTTTTATTATCCGAATTTCGCAGTCGAGGCTGGTGTGGGAGAGTCGACGTCCGAGGCTCATTGATTTCAGAAGATATTGGATTATTTTTCATCACTGTTAGTTTTCATGTTCTCCCACGCGTTAATGACATGGGAAAGGAAAGTACACGATAAAATGTTTATGTAGCGTGTTTATATATCCGTATGATTATATTATATTCTAATATCGACTTTCATGCAAGTAGTTAAACATATTTCATCAGTCGTACAAGTACATTCTATCTATTTATTTACGTCTTTTTCTGATTCGCGGGATTCATCTCTTTACTAAAAGCCATGTACGATACTTGTAATCCAGATATAGCACTTAGAGCAACGTATAAAACTATTAGCAGGAATAATGACACTGTCAATCCCATAAAAAGACCTAATATTCAAATATTAGTGTCCAGCATCACACCTCGAAGGTCTTATCTAGAAACTCACCAGAGCTGAAAAAGCTGTATTTCTCAAATACGCCTAGGTTATGATCTGCAACACCACCCCTTCCAGTTCCGTTTCTTGACGCACGGGGATAAGCATCAACATCTCTCTTGAAATGATTCGCATGAACGCTTTCCGGATATTGCTCGTCCATTTGGTATATTTTCTGTTTGCTATCTTTCTCTTGCTGTTGGATTTCATAGTACTCGTCGGTATCTTCTGACGGATCGTCTACAGGAGTAGAGAGATATATTACAGTCATGTTTCGGGTCAAGACTGGGTCGGCAAGAAAATGCTTGAGATAAACCTCTATTATCAGAAACGTAGGTCAGTAATCAAGGTGCCAGAGTGAGAGATTTCATGAGACATACCCATGTCGCGTAATTTGCTTTCTCGAGCCCGAGGCGCTTCAGGTGGCGGGATTTTCGGCAGTTGTACAGTGATTAATCGCGGAGTCATTAAGTTTTGCTTTAAAAGTGCTAATAGTGAAGTCATATATTAGTAGGGAAAGAACTTGAAGCGAGTGTCTTGCAATTAGTTGTGACATGATAGTTATACTTACATGGCCAAACAACTTCTTCATAATCGACTATCGCACATTGTGATTTGATGTAACCGCCAAGGTCCAATTCGGATTTCTCTGCAAGAACACTTTCGAATATGACTTTACTTCTAAGCCACGATGGAGTATGTTGTAGGTAATCTGAGAGATAACCCGATTGGGAATCTGAAGTTACAAAATCGGCCATTGTCGACGTTGGCGCTTTTATTATTATGTATACGCTAGACGGACACGATGAGACGAGCTCTTGTATCTGTGCTGTAACATGGTTGGGATATGCGATTGGAAGTGGCTGTATTATATCGGCTGGAAGACTGTAGATAGAATTATTGATATCGAAAGATTGATAAAGGTGGTGAGCAAACTTACTTTGCGGTCGATAACACAAAGTAGGGCGAGGTATCTCGAAAAGCGGATACTAGTGAGAGCGACGACAAGAGAGTCGCTCCAAGAGTCTTTAATCCACCCTTCATCTTGACTTGGCTTATAAGTTAAAGCTGTCGTAGACGCATGACCTGGAAGATGAACATGAATGAAGACAGCCGGAAAGGGAATTCGGTCCGAAAGCCGACAATTGTTGCGTCACTGACCGAATCGCAAACAAAAGATATTTTTCCAAATCGTCACTCGATATCTGCAAAATGGCTCCTCCTCCCAACAAACGACGAAAGGTAGAACCTGTTGCGGAATTGACATTTGATCCCTCGGCACGAGCAGAGTATCTTACAGGATTTCACAAAAGAAAAGTACATCGAGCAAAGCATGCGCAAGAGGTAGCAAAGAAAAAAGAAAAAGAGGACAGGGTAATACAGCGAAAGGAGGTCAGTTTTAGACAATTTACTTTGCATAATCTAAAAATCAGATTATATGTTAGAAGACAGTGATTGGAAGAAGACTGATGTATGAGTAGATACGCGATCAACGAAAGCGAGAATTAGAAGAGCATGTAGCAGAAGTTAATGCTTTATTGGCAAGACAAGAGGATGGTTCTGACGACGAAGAGAGAAAAGGCAAGAATGACAGGCCAGATGAAGACGACGAATGGGCTGGGATCGAGGAGAATGTTGCAGTTGACGAGACAGATGAGTACATAGACGAAGGGAAATTCACGGTTGTAACGGTAAAAGAACTGGACGATATAAGAGATTTTGAAAGCGACGACGAGGATAATGATGAGGATGGAGACAAGGAAGGGAATGCTGATAGCAGCACAAAGGACAACGTCGACGCTGGGAAAAAAGAGAAAAAGGTCAGAAAAGTATGGATAAAAGGTAAACTCGTAGATGGAGATGACGCAAGAAAGAAACAACGGAGCAAGAAAAGAAATTTCAGATATGAGAGTAAGATTGACCGGCAAGCAGCTAGGAGAAAGATCAAGAACAAGAAAGAAGCTGCTGCGAAAGCGAGGAAAGGAGAGGAGTGAACCTCTTGCACATTGCATACTCCGGTTTGGCATCATTATTCATTGTTAATTATGCTCAATATTCATAACATAATACCTCCATTAATGTGTGTAGTATCCGAAGCATTCTCGGATAGTCCTTTATCTTGTAACAAAACACTTTCTCATCAGATTGTACCAATTTCAGCAACAAAATCATCCAGCTCTTTTTTGGTCTTGTTATATTTCTCCGAAAGTTCTTCATGTTTTGCATCGACTTGTGTTCGTTCTTGTTCTAATGCTTGAACTTTACGCTCATAGTGTCCTGCTTTGACGTCGGTTTGACGGAGACTGCATTACAATATTAGTATCTTGAAGGCTCGACCGGGTTCATCTTGCGATTTGTACGTACTTCTCATTTGTCTCCTTAAGCTTCTTTTCGGCCTCTTCAAGCTGCTCTTCCAAGACTTGTATCCGTCTCTGTAACGCTTCGTTTTGTGTTCCGTGCTGTGCACTCTCGTCCGCAGCAGACTTTGCATCTTTTAATCCACCCTCTAATTTCTCGAGCTCTTGTTCCAAGACTTGATTTTTATGGCTAAGTGAAGTGATTTCCTGTTCTTTGGCGAGATTTTCTTGTTCGAGTGATTTTACTTTGGATGTCAACTCTTCAACTTTTAGTGCTGATCCATCTGCTTCCTCTCGCAATGCTGCCATGCGCTATACCATAAGCTAGGTGTTAGTATCTCGTATATAGAGCCTGAAGACAAACTTGTAATTTTTGTTTCATAAATGTCGTACCTTTTTGATTTGATCCATTTTGAGGGTGGAGCTATGTAGCTTGTTCGGTAATTGGATGAGGTGATTCACTATATGTTGACTGACAACTAAGCTTCTTTATAACAGACAGCACTTATGCAAAGCTATGATTGGGGTTGTTGCTGCACTCTCCACAAATTGGTAAAATGGACAGCACGTGAGGATTTGTTTCCTCCGCAACGGCTTTTTACGCCAAGCTATCAACAACCGATTAGTTATGCATTCTGCTTGATCCTATTTTGATATCATTCTACCCAATATACTATACGCGATGCCCATTTCAACTTGATAAAATTATAGTCAAGTAATTGGTAATCTCTCGATAAAATGTTCGCGACACGACAAGACCGCGAAAATCTTACGCATCTTCACCAGCGTACGGCAGCCGCAAAACCACTAAATAACAACTCTTTACAACCTTTGAAAACACCCGCTCCCAAAACACCTTTTCGCTCGAGTCGAAACAACAATGAAAATGTAGCACCATTGACGCTGAACAAAAAACTTCTTTCAACCTCTTTCGTCACTCCTGCACCATTACAAACTCGTGCTATCTTAGGACAAAAAACAACAAACGCCAAAGCCCAACCGACCCCCGGTTTCAACCTCAACAAAACGGTACAAAAGACTGGCACAAAGATCTCGCCTCGATTGAAAAGAGGAAAGGTTCAAATCCATCGTCCAGAAACCACGACTCCAACTTTATCAACAATTTCCGACCTTCAACCTCAAATCACCACAAACCCACCTCTCAGCACCACAAACGACGAAGATGAATTCGACGAGGACGGCTGGCCTAAGGAAATCGAATACTGTCCTCCACCTCGAATTCTCACCCCTCCTTTAGCAGACATCGACCATCTCGAACCATTTGATTTGTCGAAATTAGTCGTGGGGGACATATTCTCCGACGACGAGATCTTATACGAAGACCCTGCTGCAAAACAGAGGAATGTAGAAGAAACCCGTCGTCTAGCTAAATCTATTGCTCTTCCAAAAGATGTCTTTCCAGACAAAGTAGAAAACACGACCAAGAGTCAGAAAGTCCCGTCGTTTGCAGCGCCTACGAAATCGGCTTTGGCAAAGCACGACAAGCCAGATAGAGGTACGATAGGGTATAGTCGAGGCAGACAAGTTAGTGCGTCGAAAAGAAATGTAATCAGCGAAGCGCACAAGGCGAGCGTGATTCGACCTGGACAAGTCAAGAGACAAGAGTTGCTGTTTTTCACCAGACAGGTGCCGGAGGATCATAACGCTGATGATAGAATTGAAAAATACGATGAAGACGAGGATGAGAAATTGATGAGAGATGGTTTATTGTCAGACGATGTTTTGGAAGAGTTTGTACTGGAGTTGGAATGATACTCGGCTCATTATTAGAGTTGAATGATATTATGACGAATGATTTCAGTCCACTAGAGGCATGAGTGTTGCTTACTTGACGATATAATGGATTCGTAACGATGGTATGAAAATTGTTTATTAGAGAAATGAAAGATTATGATGAAGATAAATCTATAGCATAGAAGTATAACAATCGTTCAAATAATATGATATTCACGCGCATTGTGTTCACCTCGAATAAAGTACTAGTCGTGATCTGCATATCAATGAAACGTAATAATACAAGTACATTTTCGTATTAATTATACTGACAAGCGTGATAATATTGATACAATTGAAAAGGGAGGTATATCAACCAACAAGATCATGTCCGTGAAATACAAACACAACAAAATTCTTCATCCAATGACACCAAGTGGAATAAATCTAGAAAAGGGCTGAATAACATCAATGAGCGGCCATTTCTTTCTCGCACCATTCGAATGTATTCAATGTAAGATCTTTTCTCGACGACTTTGACTTTTTCGACGTTCTTGAAGATCTCGTCTCGATCTTTGTCAAAGGCACGCCTAATTCATTCCCAGCAGTGAAATTCTCTCCGTCACTTTTACTGAGTATCATTGTCGAGGAATCAATTCTAGAGAGATTACTCCGCGTCATGTCACCATTCGCACTCTTATTCTTACGTTTATTCTTTCCAGAGATGAACGATAGTCTAGTAGAGATTCCATGTTTGTAGAAATCTTTGCTGTTGTTGGTGTTCATGTCCATTGTCGAGATCTGATGTTGCGGTTTTATCAACCCGTTTCTCGGTGTGTTTGGAGTGTCTTGTCCGAGTGTAGTTTTCTTCAATCCGCAGGCGCGGGGAATGTCATCCAGAATAGGTTTGAGAACTGGTGCGCACGCACACATCTAAGATGAAACGTCAACACGAGACAAACGATACGAGAGGAAGAAGAAGCAAACATACAATGGCAATGTCAACTTCTAGACATGCAACTCCCCATAGTGTTCCTGTATACCATGATACATCCCAACTACGTAACAATGCCATGGCCGTGTAATATGTTCGAACAGCACCGGCAGTTGTAGCGAGGAAACCTAGTCCGAGCAATATACATACACCGATACGTTGTTGAAGTGGCATTCGAAGAGTCATTACAATCGGTATAGGGCAAAGAGCGACCAACATGTCACAAACTGTATATAAAGAACCAGCTGTTATAGTGACAACACCTTCATCAAGACATTTCTGATTTGGAACCAAAGGCCATGACCAATATGCACGAACAGGACTATATCCTCAATAATAAGCAATCTGTATTCGGACAATAACAACACATTAAAAGATGATTAATCTTACCTGCACAAGAATGCCGAAGTAAATGTAAAAACAGCCCACGTAGCAATGTTGAAAAACATGACAGAATGTAACATCCATCGATATGTTCGCGCATTGGTATCTCGGATCAATCGGTAATAGAAGAGAAGAAGACTGGCTCTCACAAGAGCTGCCGTGAAACTAAATAAGATCTTTGCTGCATATTCACATTTAAGAGCTGCATTATATTCCTCTAGCGGCATGTACCAGATATGAACATTCCAATCATGACGAAAGAATGCAAAGATTGTGACAAAATGGAAACCAATTGCGCATATCTGTATACTGTCGGATCAGACTTTTGACAAGATACAAAAAAATATGAAATTCAAAAGCTTACGAAAGCAGCAACAAGTGTTGTATCAGAAAGAAGCCAGGTCCGCTGTTTATAAGCACGGACGTAGATTCGTAACGAAACAGCAATGGCCGTCAACGACAAAAATACAATGTCGGCGTACATCATGCCCGGATTTACTTTTTCCGACACTTGCGCTCTAAGCCCAGCCCATGTCTGATAGACTGAAGGTGGTGGAAGACGCATACTCGATTAATGTTTAGGCTGCTTGTGTCGGGGATGTAACAGGAAGTAAGATGATCGAGGTAAATGATAACTTTTGCATCCAATCAAAAGGGTAAAATGTACGTGATGATAATATCAAGGAGAACAACAGAAATTTGCTTTTTCAAAAGAATGAAACCAGAATTCGTAGATTATAATGATGACAGAAAGGATTTAACAATGTATATATGAGGAAAGCAGAAGAGGGTTCCCTTACACCCAATTGATATATTTTAAGATACTTTACTTACGATTCAAGAGGTTCGTACCCCTCCTATCCATAAGAATTAATGGTTTATCCACTCTTTGTGACGTGTTCGACCAGAGAACCCTCGTCTAGTGCGCGACGAATGGTTGCCCCAGCTTTCTCATAGGATCGGCGTTGTCAATGCCGCTCGTGAATGACAACCATGTAATTGACTTTTGAGCTATATGGGAAAAAACAACCTGGCCAACTACTGTAGCACGCTTTTCAGATACAAGGATAGGAAATATCTTGTTGGTGGAAAAGCTATGATAATCTCCTCCGATTACACTTTCAGGGTCCAGGAAAATTCAGATCTTCATACGCTACTAGAGCTGGCACAGGGTCGACGGAAAGCTCCGCTCGCTTCGACGTCTTGGCCTGAGTTTTTTGTGGTGAAACAAGTACCATGGAAGGTTTATTTACACGTCTTGTTTACTGTCATCCAGTACATACAATACGCAGGAGTAACGACATTTATATGTATATATTCATGATTAGGATTAACAGCTTTTTCTAACAATGGTTCTTTTGGATGTTAAGCTCCTGCATGTGCAAATCTTGAAGACATGGGTGACGACGCTTTTCGACAACAACAAAACCCACATCAAGACTAGAATTTACCATTAATTGTTCGGCATCTGGACCTCCGTTAGAACAAAATTGATAAAAGGAATCAAGAGGGGTGAGGGATCTTCGGCTGTTGGTACGTGCTTTTTTCCAAGTTGGCAATACGGCGTTTCTCATTCGTCGATTATTATTTTTATTCTTGACTGTAATATTGGAAAAAGCCTAATAATAATTAACTTGAGTGTTTTCACGACTGCTGTGTCAGGTCTAAATTTCCTCGGAGCTCGCGATAGTCGTAACTCTAAATACCCTGTCAAGATTGCAGAAAGGGTGTGTGATCCTTACGATCTTTGGGAAACAGTTTATTACTGCTTGACTAATTAATTAATGTCTGTAAACGAGACCAATTATGTTGAGAAGAAAAATCGTTACACGTAAAATTATTCCACGTGGGATCTGCATGAACAACGTTACAATAACATGGCGAGAACGCTTGATGTGAGCAACGAAATTTAAAAGAATTCCAAACTCTTTTCAGATGCCACTACTGTGCAGTACAGTACTGTACACAGGACACACCCTCTAGCTGTTCGGTATTTGATTAATCAATGTTTGTGATAATATTCATACAGGTCTTCCTAACAACCGTAAGCATGGATAAATGCAATCATTATTATATATAGACATTATGTCTCCATCATTTGAAGCGTCCACATCAATACACATCTCTCCTCGGCAATCTTTTCAAGTCTTGCGTAATGTTTATCAGTATAAGCCTTTAAACCATTAAGCACGTCCCTAATGTTCTCGCCACTTCTTTTATTCCTCGGTGCATCCTCTGCCGCTTCAGCATCATCCTCGTCGTTATCAACCTTGATCAAAAGTCGTCGCTTCTGTAAATTGATAAATTTATCTTTAGGATAAGAACGGAAAAGGCAATTCATAATGTGTTGTGCCACGCGGGCCGTTCGAGCGTTAGTGTTCCAATCCCGGATCCTAATCAGTAGTTTCCACAATTGTTCGTCACCGAGCGACCCGAGGACTTGGTCTACGCCAATTTTACCACTGAGACTTGTTTCATCTTTGTCGGATGAATCCATGACTTTGGTAAATAATTCGAGCAATCTCCGCGGGTGATTTAACTGTAACGCCAAAACAATGGCCTCTCGATAGTTATTGGCTTGCATGTAATTTTGTAGTTCTTGATCTTGTTCTATACGTGCCGACGCCTGTTTGACTGATTCATGTGCTGTTTTTGAAGTGGTGTCATGCCAAAAAGTTATTGTAGAATCAGCAGACCCTGAAGCAAGCTCTAGGGTTAATTCGTCGGCAGTCTGCGGCTCACGAAAGGATGGTCTCACGACTAAAGCCCACACTCTATCAGTGTGATTGTCAAGTGTCGCGTCACATTCACCACTTTGACCATTCCAAACCTTGACCAGGCCGTCACTTGCAGCACTTGCAACTTGCGGACCCTTTGTAGAACCTGATTTTGCCTTGTCTTTCTCAAAAGGCAACCATAAGACTTTCAGAACGGTATTGGTGTGTCCTTCAAAAGTTTTGAGACAACTAAAGTCGTTGAGACTCCATATTCTTACAGTTTTGTCACCTCCTCCTGTGACAGCCATGCCTCTATTACCGCTCATGGTGCCAGAATCACTAGAAATGGTAGGCATATCTGATGGTGAGAATGCTACGGACCAAACACCACGTTTGTGACCTCTCAACACTCCAATCGACTCACCCGTCTCCACATCCCATATCTTTACAGTTCTATCTTGAGATGCCGATGCAAACATTGTTGAAGAATGTGAAATATCAATAGCGTTCATGTCTTTATCGTGGGCTTTACGAGTATACGCTGCTTTTGAACCAGTAGAGGTTGCAGATCTATTTGCTGCAATGTCCCACTTTTTTATTGTTCTATCTTGACTTCCCGTAATCATAAAAGCAGGAGGATGATTGAGAGGATCTGAACGTGCTTTTGATCCTTCAGCCGGTATCAAATTGGGCAATGCTACAGCATTTATTGATTCTGCATGGCCAGTGAAAGTCGCATAACACTCGAAAGAAGACGTAGCTGGGTCCAATCGCCAAAGACGTGCTGTATTATCTTTCGCACCAGTTGCTAACCAACGTCCAGACCAATCTGTATCAATAGTTATGATAACGTCAGTATGTCCTCGCAAAAGTGCAACTTCTGACCCAAAAGTTTTAGAGGCAAAGTCATCTTCAGAAGTTTCAGCTATCATGCTGACAAGTCTTATGTCTTCAGAGTTTGTTGCAAGGGCCATCAATGAATTATCCATACCCACGTATGCAAGATCAATAACCTCGTCGTGGGAACCAGATATTCGCTTGATGATGGGAAGTGGTGCAACGGAGTTGGAAGCATGTTTACCTGCGAGACTTGCTAGAGAATGTAATTTAAGCGCTTGATCGGCATGAATCGTCAATATGAATGACAGTTCATCAAAAGTGATAGTATTCACTATTGCCTCACTTTCAGGTGCGGCTTTTTGTTCTTGAGTTATCTCTTTGCCTTGCAAGCTAAAAATCCTTAGCATGCCGCTCTCTCCTCCAATAAAGAAATACTCGTCGTTCTCAACAAACCCCACGCTCTCTACGCTCTCAAGCACAGGGACGGTAGTGGTACTCTTCCACGTTCGTGAACTCCATACGATAACCGTACGATCACGACTTGCCGATAGAAGTATGTGGTTAGATTGACTATAATCCAACGATCGAACGACCGAAACGTGCGAGTCCAAGGTTGCCAGACTCTTTCTCTTGTGCAAATCCCAAATACGGATCCTCCCATCTTCACCTCCGGAAGCAAGTCGATAGCCGATAGTCATCTCTGATTGATTGACCAACATATCAACATCTTTCTCGTTGTTAGATCCCTTGGTCTTTCGCTTCTGATCTTTTGCTTCAGCGCCACTCGTATCATCACTGATCTGGAAAAAGTGTAGTGCGGACACAATCCCGCTATGGCCGTGAAAAGTATGGGTTGTGAAGCCACCCCGGATATCCCAGATCTTGATCGAACCATCCGCTGCGCCCGTCGCGAGTAACGTCGAAGTAGAATCGATCGTTATCGTGACTACTGGACCAGTGTGGGGTTTGAGAGAGCGCACAAGTTGTACGTCAAGAGAAGAATAGCCGTCGCTGTGAGTAAGTGCAAATATTCGCATAGACAGAGTCCGTGAACATATCGCGATAAATGATGCGTCTGGAGAAAGTGCTAATGTCGTAATTGTGTCTCCATCTCCTTCAATTTTGGCCAGATGTTGCCCAGAAGCAAGATTGCTAAGTATTACATCTTCTCCGAGAGACGTAGCTAGTATATGGCCATCTGAACTTAGTCCTACACTTCCACCGGTGTAAATTGGTTGAATGACATGCGCGGCTTCAAATGTTGTTTTTGTTTCTGCACGTAGTGCCATTTTGTTCTTTCTTTTGTTATCTTGACATCATTGGAATTCGAGTTGTGCTGTGCTCTCCAATTTACAGCCACACAATTGATATAGAACAGTGGGTGTAGATGTTAGTGTTTATCGATACTCCAGAAATTTTTGATAATTTTCACTACATCGATGAAGTCATTTTTTTCCGTTTGTATGATATCACGTGCAAGCATTTTCTAGTTAAGCTCCAGTTACATCATTTAATAACTATTCAAGCATCGATCAATAGAGAAAAGAGCTTTGTTTCAGGAGTTATACGATCCCATCAGCATATCTCTGCCCATCATGTAATTACTCCCCTTCCCCTCCTTCTAAATAAAGGGAAACTAATCTTCAAATGATAGGGAGATACTCCTCGGAATAACCGGCAAAGACTTTACACTCATCGCAACCAGCAAAGCGGCCATGCGAGGCGCCACGATCCTGAAAGGAAGCGATGACAAGACGCGCAAACTTAGTGAACACACTTTATTAGCATTCTCTGGCGAGGCCGGCGACACAGGTACATACAATGCCGCTCTTCAACATAAAAATCATCATGTATATATATTGATCTGACTTGAAATCTAGTCCAATTCGCAGAATTCATCCAAGCCAATACCTCACTTTACACAATCCGCAACGGCACACCTCTCCAACCCAAACCCACTGCATCGTTCATTCGTAACGAACTAGCCACTTCACTTCGCACACGAGACGCCTATTCGGTGAATTTACTGATGGGAGGCTGCGACACGCGAACGTCAAAACCTTCACTCTATTGGATCGATTATCTAGCTTCGATGGCCGAAGTCCCGTACGCCGCTCACGGTTACGCACAGTATTACTGTCTGAGTTTGTTGGATAAACATCACGATCCAAGCATAGATCTTGAAAAAGGGATGAAGATATTGAAATTGTGTAGCGATGAATTAAGGAGGAGGTTACCTGTTGATTTCAAAGGTTTGCAGGTACAAGTTGTGGATCAAAAGGGAGTGAGGAATGTGGAGTTTGACGAGAGTAATCTGGTCATTGTACCATGATAACGTTTCAGTGACAGTAGATATGCATTTTTCAATCATTAAAAAACATCATGCAATGAATACAATTTCCAAGGTCAACATACTTGATCCGAAAGAGGTGAAATATATTTTAAATATATTTTAAATATATAATTCTAAAATTACAGGTCATCATCATGAACTGAATGACTATTGTCTGCGTGTAGCTGTTCTAGTCAACTCAAGCATATCTTCAACTTTTCTTCCCTTACTCAATTCAGATTCAGCAATCCCGCTTTGTTGACACATACCCCAGAAAATACCCTTTTGTTGATATAGATCCCAAGGAGAGTCGCATTCTGCAATAGTTCCCTGGTCCATCACTACAATTCTATCATAACCGACAATAGTCTTGAGACGATGGGCAATACATAACAACGTCTTACCACGGAACCCCTCAGTGATGGTCTTTTGAATCTTGGAATCAGTCTCGAAATCTACCGAACTAGTAGCTTCGTCACAGACGATGATTCTGCTATTTCTTACGATTGCACGTGCAAGAGCCATGAGTTGACGTTGACCAAGGGAGAAATTAAGACCTTCTTCTTCGACTTGTGCATCGAGATGGATACGTGCGCTGTTAGATCGATCGGAGATTTCTTGGTCTTGTCCTACGAGATCAGCTTGACGAAGAGCTGACCATAATTCAAGGTCGCTATGTTGATCGAAAGGGTCGATATTTGATCTGATAGTGCCCCGAAACAATGTTGGATCTTGTGGAATGATGGAAAGACGTGAACGAAGATCAGCTAATCCTATAGTGCTGATGTTGATATCATCAATCGTTATCGATCCATTACTCAATTCAGTCAATCTGAATAAGGTGCTCATGATTGTCGACTTTCCTGCTCCAGTTCGTCCAACTATGCCAATTCGTTCACCAGCATTGACCTTTAATGTAAATCCTTTGAGGACAAGTGGTAATCCAGCACGGTATCGCATCTCCACATCTTTGAATATGATTTCACCTTTGTCAGGCCAAGATTCAGACACTCGTATGGTGTGAAGGGGAGCTTCTTGTTCAAGTTGCGTCCCATAATAATGAATTCGCTCGGTAGAGTTCATATTGTTCTCGACATCTGCTTGTTGTCTGACGACAAATTGTAACATCTGGACTATACTCAGCATATATGACAGAACGAGACCAGCTGTGCCTGGATCTATGCTGAACCGAGATGTAACGACTAGTATACCAGTAACAAAGCACAGCAAGACACCAATAAGATCCAGTCGCATACCTAACCAACGTTGATTCGAAAAAGTCAAAAAGTAAGCACCGTTCATACTATCAGTAGCTTCTCTTACACTGTTAGAGAATTGGTTCTGTAGACCATAAGCTCGAATAGTCGAAGTTCCAGAAATTGCTTCAGAGAAACGAGAAAACACATGACTTCGAAGTACTGCTTCATGTCTCTTGATCTCAACAGCAGATGCCCGATAATAGGAGGAAGAAAATACAAAAATAACAGCCAGTGGCACAAGTGCAGCAAGGAAATAGTAGTAATATGCAATAATCAAGATAAAAGTGGCGATAATTCCTGACGAAGAATTGAAAAACATTCGCCAGGCATCGGTCAGAGCATTGTCCATAGTATCGACATCTTTACTGAACCTATTGGTAATTCTTCCCAGTGGTGTTGTGTCGAAGAAGGACATGGGAGCGCGAAGGACTCTTGTCACCGCTTGATGTAACATTTTCTTACTTGCATTCGTACCAAATATGGTCAAACTTATTGAAAAGCTATAAAGCGCGATGGTCGAGAAAATTCCAAGGGCGAGGTAGATACCGATCTAAAGAAGTAAATATCAGTAAATCAATGTGTTAGTAATGATCAAAGACGCTCACATAAAGACCAGTACTGTACCCGAACTTGTCCGATGTCCACCAAGATAACCACAAGTTTGTAACGACGTTACTTCCTGCATAAAGAATCAACAGAATAAGAACTATAGGCGCTGATAACCAGGTTCCAGTAGCCCTAATATAAGCTGCGTAATTGTGGAGACCAACACTAGCCACTGCTTGATCTTCAATAGTCATTAGTGCCCGACCTTTCTTTCCATCCTTTTTACCTTTGGCTGCGTTTTGATCTTTTGCAGCCTCTGCATCTCCTTCCTCAGCATCCGATGCGTCGGTCTTCTCTTCTACAGCTGTAGTAGCCATCAGTTTTTGGAACTCTAGGTCTTGTGACATGAAATTTGGGAACGTGTCAATCTTATAAATTCGTCCTTCTTGCATCCAGATGATACGATCACACCTATGCAATACATGTAATTGATGTGTAGCAAGTATTCTGCACTTGTTTGCGAGTAATCCGCAGATAGCTTCGTCCATTATTTGTCTGCCGACATGTGCATCAACGGCTGAAAGTGGGTCATCCATCAAAACGATATCAGCGTCAAAGTAGATAGCACGAGCAATATTCAATCTTTGCTTCTGACCACCTGAGACAGTGATACCTCTCTCACCGATCTCGGTAAGATCTCCATCTGGCAGCATTTCTAGATCCCGACGTAATGCACATGCGTCAATGACTTCGTTATAGAATTTACGATTCATGGCTTTACCAAACACGATATTCTCCTTTACATTTGCATTCTGTATCCAAGCATACTGTGGACAGAAAGCACGAGATGCACCAAGTGTGACCTCTCCTTTGGTCTTTCGCATATCACCGGCCAGAGCTCCAAGTAATGAACTCTTGCCCGATCCAACTGATCCGATAACAGCTACAAGTTCATTTCTACCAACGGTAAAACTGATGTCCTGGATCTCGAATGCATGTTCATCCTTCTGTTCTTTTTCTGAAATGGACATTGACGACGAAGATTTACCCTCCGGGGTGACATCTTCGCTCGAGTTTTGAGATGATAATTTTGCGTTTTTCGCGGCCTTTTTGTTTGACTTTTCAAGTCCTTTCAATGCTTTGACATCAAGATTTTTGCTCTTGGCCTCGAGTGGATCTTCATCCCGAGCAGAATTCTGTTCCCAAGTAAAGCTTGCATCAGAAACGACCACAGCATTCTTGTTGTCATGATCCCATTTCACGGCCTCGTCAACCTCCTCGGCGAGTAGGAAATCCTCAATACGTCGAATAGAAGCCGAAGCGTCTACAACTTGACCAATAACCAGGGGTAGGAAGAGTAGTGGCATTCGAAGGGCATTAAACAGAGCAAGAGATGAGAATATCTGAGCAGGAACTCGTATGGACTTGTGAGATAAGGAATATGTGATAAAAGCCAACATCGAAGCGAATTGAGGTAATGACATTCCAACCGCCATTATACCCATTCTAATCGATAACAAGTTCTGAACCTTGGCAATCTCCAACTTACGTATCTTTGCTAATCTATCGAGAAAGCTGCTTTCCCAACCAAAGAATTTAACAAATCTTACTCCTTGTAAGATCTCTTGCGTCAAACCAACTCTTTGATCAGTGATTTTATTGATTACCTTCCGTTTAAAGAATAGACTTTTCACTACTATTCCGAGTAAAGGCATACCGATTATGATAAGACCAATTCCACTGAGTGCGCTGTATGTAATATTGACGAGGAGCAGTATGATACATACGACAATTGAAATAGGTGAAGACCATAACATGTGAAAAAACCCGCTTGCAAGATCTATACGATATGTGTCGATGGACATGAGGTTGACTACACGACTGTTTGACCATCCTTGTGTATCTTCGGCTGCCGCAGATTTCTTATCATCTTCCTTCTTTTTGTCATCCTTCTTTTTACTAGGTAAATGACGCTTGAACCAGTTCTTTTCTTCTTCTGTACCGGGCTTGATATCTTTCGGTATTTGATCAAGCAAATATATCTCCGGAATGCCATCCATCCTGGTTGGCCCCACTCTTGCCCGTCCAGATAACCTCATAGCTTTGTCAAATATGACTGCAATCAAGGCTGCTCTCGCTTGGCCTCCAACAGTCATACCACGATATATAAAATGATTTGAACACAATGATGTTATTATTTGCATGAGCGATATCCCAATAACAATTCCAATTCCATGTCCGATAGGTGGGGCTGCCGGTCGTGGCGGCGGTCCATGCTGTGCAAGATATGCATTGACTGCAAACTGAATCAGATATCTTAGAAGATATGGTGCAATGACTTGAAAGACGGAGGAAAGTCCAGCACAAACTCCACCGATAAGGAATTCCGTTTTCACGGTATCATAAAGAGCCTTTCGAAGAGGATTCGGATCACTTTTAGCTACCCGGATCTTGAAATTTGACATCAACCGTCCTGCAAGTACATCAATGCTTCGATCAGGATTGACGGTCCAAAGATCTTTCTCTTGCAACGGTCTTCGATATCCAACGTTCATCAATGGTGACATCCATTGAAAAGTTATTTTACTGAGAAGACCGGCCGTGTACTCGCGAGACACCTCTCTTTCTTTTGGCACAGGTGGCATTTTGCCCCATTTGAGGGGATTCAATTTACTTTTTCGACTTTCTTTCACAATTTGTCCCTCGGCAGTCTTCTTCTCTCCTCCACTCTCTCCAGATGTACCAGTCCAATTGCTCCTCGTTCTCGTCAACTCATTCCGAGACAATGCGACATCTCCCTCGTCTTCCACATCTTCAACCACCTTTTTGCCTGCATTCTCATCTTTCCTTGTATCTGCGTTTGCTATATCCTTTTCCACTTTCGAAACTGGTTCATCGGCAGTCACACCAACGGATGGCGGTGTGAATGCTGTAGTGGACCATGCTTTTTCACCCTGCGACATCTCCGGGGCCGCCATGATTACGGATTCGGTAATGTTTTGTTTATATTTCTTGGCTCGACTGATAAATAATATATACGCTAATCGTGTGCAATGTTTGTTTCAATCATGTTACCAATAACAAACAAACGGGCACGAAGAAGGTGGAACGAGAGTGATATTCAGAAAGAAGACGACCGCCACAGCACTATTTATAAAGCACCATTTGTTAACCACCCATGTCGTGAACCCTTGAAGTTTTCCCTCGGACATAACAAGAGGACGGTAAACTCTGTCGAAAATTGCCGAACTACCGAGCCCGAGGGGAACGGTTGTTCATAGCCGGACCCGAATTTAGATTTTATCTCCAGAAAAAAAAAAGTTCAGAAAGTCCGTTTTATGACAAAATAAAAAATGACATCATGGACATATTCATATCTTGTGACTGTGCTACGTGGTGTCGAGCAGTGTATGAGTATAAAACATGGCCAAACGTCTGATCACTACGTAGTTTATGTCATGTGGTGTTCCAACACGATGTCATGGATATTCTATCAAATGGCGTCAAACAGAATTAAACGGCAATCTTATCATACTGCTGTCTACATGGATCTATTTAGTTCATCATTGTGATCAGAAAAACCCTGTCAAAAAGTCCCGACTATCTGTATTTTACGGCTTGCTACAGGTATGATCGATTTCCTGAGCGGACCTATGGACTTTCGCTGGATGCTTCAAGCCGGTGTCAAGCATTCACTCTTCTCAGCTGAAGAGCCATTTCCCCACCGTCATCGTAACCCTATCCAAAACCGCCCCAGACGTTTTAGGTCGATGAACTATAGTAACAGTGGTTCTTGGCGTGTCATCACTTTGTTTCGTAGCAACCTCCGAATCCGTTCGATATTCTAACATTCGACGGTCCTTGTCGCCATTAGTGTTACGTCCAGTTCCAAGTTTAGTTGAAAGTGCAGGTCTAATGATGACCAGTCTCCTTGCCGTCTCATCTCCTCCCCCCTTTCCTGTTCTATCTTTAGCCTTATCCTTACCCTGAGTCTTAGCTTTACCCCTGCCATTGCTGGTAAGGGGTTGGCCGGAACGTCCTGTCTTAGACCGGGCTGTGCTCTGTCCCTGTTTTGGCTTACTGGAGGATCCCTCAAGAATTGTTTTTTCGGGGTTTGCTGCCTCCTGCTTATCATCAAATTTAACCTTGCTCGGACCGGTGGGCACTTTCACACCAGTTGTTCTTTCGACATTTCTTGGCCGGGAACCAATGGGCAATCCCGTCGCGAAGTTGAGCTCTTATTCATCTAGCTTCTTCATCGCCTCAGCATAATCTTTATCATGCTGGTCAACTATGTCGTCGTCCATTATGAAAAGAAAGCTGTTGATGCTAATCGAAATAAGCGAGATCTGCTGCAATATATACTCTGTGACGACTAGCGCAGCCTTGGAGCCGGTGTGCGTGTCCCGAGCTCCTGGCATACTTCGGGCTAGCACAATGAGTGACAAATCCTTCGTTTTGTAATTCAAACTGTCACCAAATCAAACTCTGTACTATTAATAGAAATCATGACCCGTTCGTCACCCCAACTCTTGATTCTTGGCCGTACCTCGTACCCCTCTTCCGCTCCTTCGACCGCTCAGAGATTTTGAAAATGACGAGTTGTGATCCGTGTGGTGCCCGAAAACAGACATCACCCCCGCACGCTCCCACCAACAACGCCCACGTCCTCTAACTTCAGCCTTGTCTCCACCACACTCTTTCGCAACAGACCCTGTCAAACAAGTTTCATCTCTACAACCGTTCTACATTCCGTCTTACCCCGCAGGAGTTCGTCACACCAACACTCTCTTCTCGAACTAACTCGTTTGTTACAACACGTCAAGTGGATATGACATTGCGGGTCCACGCGTTGCAAAATGGTGACAGGTACCTACTTCTAGCAAAGGTTACATCCAACTCGCCGTTCCGCTTTCAGGCTGTGACTCGTCGGGATGGAAATCAAAACAGTGGGAGAACACGGGCACGGGTGACGTGAAGCCTTGTCCATTCCCCACGATCCCGCTTTTACCGTTTCGTGGAACGACGGGTGTCGTCAGCTTGTCATTTCACTCCACACGAGGCTGTTCTAAAAATATAACATCACTGCATGACAAATCCCTTCCAACGTAACGTAGATTTACCTTTTTTATAGTTACATTCATAAATAACGGCATGAAGAACAAGGCTTTGAGGGTAATATTATGGATGGGTATCATTGTTAGAAAGAAAAAACTTAATTATACATGACGTTCCATTATCATTACCATACTGTAAATCATTGAGAATTACACTCTAACATTAGTAAGATTGTATATATATCATTAACATGTCGCCGCGACGACTGCTGGGATGGGTATAGATTGATTAGCCGTAATAGTTGATTGAGACATGACGTCGTTATTTGTGACATCGCAATCTCCACGAATAATCATGGTGTTTAACAAGTCGTTCATCTCTTCGACGCTGTTCCGACTTTGCTTTGTAGTTTCGTCGTCTTGTATATGAAGTAATGAAGGACTTGATTGTGACATTGCAGTCGGTGAAGTGACTAATGGTGGAAGACGATGAATGTTAGGATTATTCCTATAATCATCTGACGATCTTCTTGGCTGTTGATCGTCAACAATAATATTCCGTTTAGGTATACTGAGTCTTATACTGGGACTAGGTGTACCTTCATTTGTCGGACTAGTCACATAAGATCTGCCGATTGTACTGGTTGGTGAACTGGCGCTGCGGGTGCTTGCACTAAGATGATCTCGTCTCTTGGCTGCACTCAATAAAGCATTGACCATTCGAGTCTGATCGTCAAGTCTAGCTTTCAGACTAGCTATTTCTGCATCTCTTTCTCGAATCATGTTTTGACTTGGGGTCGGTGAAGTCGATGTTGCTGATGATCTCCTTATATAATCCGGACTCTGTCTATGTGCTTCAAGTAAACGACGTTCCAAAGAAGCGATATATCGATTCTTGTCAATAGAATCAGCTTGAAGGATATTTAGTTGTGAGTGTAGCGAAGTATGAGAGTCGCGACGATGCAGATCCGTCACATCTTCATTCTCGTCAAGGGTTCCCATATAATTAGAACCAATTGAAGCAATCCTTCCACAGCTTGGTCGAGATACGATAGAACCTGAGCTTGACTTTCTTATAGTATTGGGCCTTGTAAAAAGTTCAACATCACCATACGTTGGTGAACGAACCTCAGATGGCGACGTAGCATCATAAGCATTGTAATCGAGACCGATTGATTTTGATGATAAGATCAGTTTATTGAGATGACTAATTCTGTCTTTCAGAGCCGTCCGAGCGAGTCTTATCTCACTTAATTGTTCTTCATGTCTGTCTTGACTTTCTCGGCGTAATGAATGCCATATTGTGTCATCCATGCCAGTTTGCGATACTTCTACCTTTGGGCTATTTTGGGTTTCGAGTTGACGCCGAAGATGTTTGATCTCGGTACGGTACTTGTCAAGCAAAACTCGAGCATTGTCATCACCAGATGGAATGGTCTCGTTACGTTTTGCATGGCTGACGATATTATTCTTTGCTCGGCTTGCAAAGTTGAGAGTGTTTATGGTTTCAGCAAGACCATTTGCCACAAGTGCGGAGCCAATGGATATAATGGGATCAAGCTGTATTGTACAAAGGATTGACACCAAGGCATCTCCAGACAAGGCTGGTTGCAGAAGACGAGTAAGTTTACTGTCTCTGTACGGTAGATGAGCTTTATCCACCGATCGGGGCTTTGTTTTCGATAATCTTGATACGATGGTGCCCAAGGTCAATAATGACTTGTTTATATTTGAGCCTTCAGTTCTTCGCTCTTTATCCTCTGCAGCTTTTTCCGACCCGGCAAGGTCAATTAAAGATAGCGTAGATATGAGAACTCCACTAGGTAATTCATTGCTACCAACAACTGGAGAACCTACTCGCTCTCGAGATTCTACAATGATTTGAACGACTGCATGAGACCTTGAAGATCTCGCATTGAATTGTGTACTGCTAGTCCGACGGGTTAGATCTCCACGTGCAATGACACGAAGCAGTTGTGTTGGAGATTGTACGATTTCCTCTCGAAGAGGGTCTGCATAGACTCCACGTTTGGGATCTTGGCGCAGCTTTATCTCGTCTCCTTGGTTGTTTCCCGTACTATTCAACAAATCATATATCCTTTCGTTGTAGATTTCCAAATAACTGACCCGCAGAAGGAACTCTCGTGAAGGGTGTTCGCGTATGAATGCAAATATGTCAATAATAGCCATTGGAATTATACCAGGACATTCAGCTGTTCCCTGCATCGAATGTGTTTTCCCTGAACCGGTATGCCCGTATGCAAAGACAGTCCCGTGAAAGCCTTCCATAACTCTTCTCACAATTCTTTTGGTAGTGTTATCATACACCCTGAAATTATCATCAGAGCCGTCAAAGACATTGTCTATAATGAATTAGTAACTGGCCTCATCAAGTATGTTTCGATGAACATACCGTATGAATAGGAGCCTCCATCTCCATTTCTATGGACGATAGAGGCGTGTTTGTTGTCAACTTCCCAGTCATTTACCGCAGTAGTACTCGGTTTCACTCTGACACTGACTATCACATTTCCTTTTCCATCCTTGATGCTCATCGAGGCTGTGCGCAAGCCGTCTTTGTAGCCCACTCTGCTCTTGCTGCTCGAATTCTGCTCACAGTCGCCTTCATCTAATTGCGTGGCTTCCGTTTGCACAGAATCGACTGTCGAAGTCGATCGGCTGTGGTGATCATCAGATTGACTCGAAGATGACGGCATTGACAATGTTCGACGCTCGTCTGTAAGCTTGACATGATTGTTTATAATATGATCTATCGATTGTTCGCGGTGTGGAATTATCGGATCTGATGTTCGTTTCCGGGGTGCAGATATTGAAACAGGATCATCGCAATCTCCTTGGTGGACATATTTTATATTTGTACTCCTCTCACCGAGCGGTTCCTTCTTATATAGGATATTGCTCCTTGGGGGTCGTGGAAATGCGCCAATACTGATACTTCTACGGACTGAGCGATCATCGCCATCAGTAGTAGTAGTAGTAGAAGCAGTAGTCGGCGAGTCGACAAGTATATCATTGGCGGCGCTGGGAGGAGTTGAAGGGAGAGTTGGCATGATAGGGATCTGCAATTTTCTAATGTTTGAATGTGCTGCAAATGTTTTGGGGCTTTCGGACGGTATTTGTGAATTGACAGCACCATCTCTTGATTGTGTAGGTGATTTGAATGAGTTTGAAGGTCTCATAGGAATTTTACACGAAGCAGCCGCCATCGCGTCCAGGGCGAAAGCCTTTGAGAATAAGGATATACGAAAATTGAATAAAGGGTATATCTGCTTATATCTCCTTAGGCTGATGTCTGTGTTGATGTACCCCACAAATCAATGCTGCGTCAATGATGTACAGTACTCCCTGAATGAGCTGCTCGCTTAATCCAAAACGAGTGGTGGGAAAATGTAGGATTTGCGTGCGACGGACACTGTAGCAAATCTGACCTCCTGCACTGACCCTTAATCCGAGGTCAGGGAAAACCAAAATGAAATCTTTCTGTTAGTATGTGCCGCACAGCCAGAAGATTACTGAATGGCACTGAACCAAAATAAAATGACAAAGTCTCTCGACTCTTAAGATCCGTTTAACATTCGGTGTCGCTCGGCATCACTATCGGCCGCTGAGTTCTCAAGAATGTTTATCAACTTGATTGATCTGCTGGATGATTTGCAGTTGGTTATTTTAATTCTTCTGCCGAGCCAATTTGAAAAAAGAGTGGGTCCAAACGACCTGTCAGAGCCCAAAATTCGAAGCTAGAAAATAGTCGAAACCGTAAACAGTGGTAAATATGGGGAAGCGGGGCTAGGGCATAAAACGTGGCTGCAGTTTTGCCTTTCCTTGAGATGACGATAAAACTAAACACACGGTAAGAGATTTGGTTGATTTATCGCTCGAGTCATAACCAGCATTATCGAAATAATTACGTTGGTGATCAATTATGACCAGTAGTATAGAACGCTTTAGGTAAATATACATATGTTAAGATAGGGGCTCATACATTTATTTGACCGTTCTAATCTGTGACAGCATCGTTTATGCAGGAACATTCTGTGAGGGACCGTGCTCTGAAATGTGGAAAGTTTAAAGTCATAAAACCCTCCGTCGAGCAAATCAAGGTAATCAAAAGGTTGGAATGTTATTTCCCATCGACGAGCTGCTGTGCCTTTACTGCTCGTCAATCTGGTTCTAAAAATCGTTCAAGCGTTATCACTCATTTCAAATCGTGCAATTCGGCCGGGATGATAACATATAACTCCGCATTGCTTTTCAATGAAATATAGATGATTGAGAAATGTTTATGATAACGAAAGCAGGACGATTACTATATGTAAAAAGCCATCTGCATAACTACAAGCTCTTCCCAGTGCTTCTAAATCTGCATCCATGGGTATCACGGCACCATGTAACACTGGCACAGCTACTCTTGTGCTACGTTTGCTTGGAAACACTGCAGGGATGAGCTTATTCAAAGCTATACCCACGGTCGAAGCTTGGTTGTTTATAATTGGTGGGACGAGACCTTGTATTGTTCTGATTGTTCCTCTCCTCGGCTCCTGATCACTTTTCTCATGTTCCCGCGCTTGTGATGTATCTGGGACTGTCGAGCTGGAGGCAGTCATTGGAAGATAGATTTTGGTCGGGATATTTCTCAGCTTTATACTAGGCGAAATAAGAATTTCCATGTATACTGTGTTGTACAATGTCATGTCATGAGCCTGTACAGCTTTCCATAGTGCGTCCGAGTCATTTTTCGAGAGTGACATGACTGTCTTTGCCGTGCCCGTCCGCGTGAAATCTGCTTCTTTTACGCTGTTGATAAAGGCATCCTGTATAACTCGACCGTCGGGATCCAGTGGGAAGATTAATTCTGTTGGGTAATTTTTGTAATGCAGCAAGAGTTTCCATGGCTTGATTGACGCTTCTTCGACTCTGTTGGTCGCGGTGTCTTGCTGGTTAGATTTGGAGTCAAGCCCTGCATGCTCAACTCCCGAGAAAAGATCATAAAGAAGTCCTATTGGGTAATGCCATTTCATTGGTACATCATCACAAGAAAGCCATGCTTCATGACATCCTATATCTGGATTGACAAGTGAAGGTGAGAAGAATGAATGCAATCGTGGCAGAAGCTGTGGTAAATATGATAGTCGTGGAACTGTGACCTGTCATATGTAAACATATTATGTCATATAAATTGAGTAGAGGTTACCTACTAGATACGGATTACTTTGATCATAAGTTGTACAATCTGTGGCTGAAAGCCGTATGTCTAGTGATATTGTCCCTTCCCAAATTCGTGTTTGCAGGAGGCGTATTGCCTCTGGCGTGGGCGATGCCATGAGACTGATATTTGTCAGAATTGAATGACAATCATTTCCGGGCTTGTTGTGATTGGATGAATTTGTGTTTCTCAGAACATCTTCGTTGTATGTACTGCAAAAGGACACGGTTGTAATTGTGGATGTGTTTGATTATAAATCTTGTTATATACTATACAAATATCTACGCTAGATTCTATATAAAAGTTACTTGCTTCTTGGTGAGGCCACGCACAAGATCATCGAGTTCTTCACGTTTCCTCTTTCGCTCCATATCCTTCCCTTGGATATCCTTGTCACCCTCATCATCGGAGTCTTCTTGGACAGCTATATCCTCCGGTGTTTGTGGTTTCCAACATCTAATTGTTCCATCCGTATGTGCTGAATAAAGCTCTATTGCCTGAGGTCGCCAAGCCAAGCTTGTAGTCCTATTTAGCACATTGCGTGTACCAGAACCCGCTATAAAGCCAGGACGTACAGTCATGTTTGATGCAGTTCGGAGTTTCGATACGAGTGTGCCAGTGTGGAGCTCAAATAGCAGGAGTTCCCTCGGATTTGGATGTATCATCATCTGATTACTGTCGGCTGTAAGATTAAGTGGCGTGAGACATGGTGACAGCGTAGAGCCATGATGGTTCTTCAAAGTAGGTCCGAAATTGACCAAAGTATTTGCTCCTGACCTACTGTTCCAAACTCGCGTCATCTCATCGCGTCCACAAGTGATTATATAATTACCATTGTCTGTCCATAAAACACCATTAACAGCAGCAGTATGGGCTTTGCCTCGTTGATGTCTATTAGCCACTAGAATATCGTCACTCGCAACCACACCAATACTATCATCCATGTCTAACGATCCAAGACTACTGGCGCTCTTTCGAATATCCCAAACTCTAACCGAACCATCGGTGGAACCGCTGACTAGAATATTCTCCTGGGAGGGATGCCATGCTACACTCATGACAGCTCCTCCATGTCCCGCCAGTGCGTGTGTACTCGCACCAGACTTCAAATCAACTAGCCGAACTGTAGGTTGCTGGGTCGCACATGCTGTGAGCATATGCGATGCTACAGGTGACATCGCATGTTGATATATAACTGAAGTTAAGTCAAATGATGCAGAACATGTAAGTGTTTCTGAAGAATAAAGACGAAGAAAATGATCGTAACTACTCGAAGCAAAAGCCATGGAATCAAAGGGGAAGAATGTTAGACAAGTAACACCAGCACCATGTGCTTGATCTTGCCTTTTAGTCATGTCAGGAACTGGTAAACAGCTCTGTGACAGTTAAGGGAACCTACTTTGTAGCATATCCCAGCGGATGAAATCTAGTAATCTCGCCGTCTGTAGCTGTCATAGATTCCAGATCCCATACTGCAATTGATGCATCTGCTCCGCCGGATAAGAGACTACCAATTATCAACGCTAAGCATGTGATGCCTCAATACGATCAACTGACTATCGACTTTCAAATTTGTCTATCGTAATACTATTGACTCCGGCAGGATGAGCGAGAGACTCGATGATTGCATCTTGTCCTGTTTTATCTTCATGCTTATATGCAAAGACACGATCACTAGTAGGATGTAGTGAACGGATTAAGCGTTCATTCTCTGCCCGTGCGAATGAACCTTGCTTGAGCGAACCGAGCGCTCTGTTAAGCAAAGAAGCGTTCATTCATCCAATATCTCCATATCATAATACTACTAATATGATTACGGAGGCGTTACAAGGTGTTATCATTATTGTGGTTTATCATTTTACTCACATCATTGTACTGTAAGTTATATGATTGTCGACGGACTGAACGTTGGCTGAAGCATGGTCTTGGCATTTTTACTCAGACCGTCTCGTATCAGAACAATGGTTCTCAACTTCACTTTACTCGTATGTCTCGTCATAGAAAGAGAGCACGACGCCAGAGCACTACATTGCAGAATGTGACCACCAAACCTACTCGTCGACATGCCACAGTGTATGACGCCGTTGCTAGTTCGTACTTGATAATAATACTTGGCTCGAAAACCCCGTCATAACAGATTCACTAGGACGAGTCGGATATGAATCTTTTATAAGTAATGCTACCTACGGCAATACGCGTGACACCAAAACAAGCTCAAATCAAGCTACATATCCTGAGGAAGTACTGTTCAGGAGAAAGCGCGCTCCTGAACGATATGAAGAGACAGACGACTATTTCGCGAATGAGAAACTGGACAATAATAATGACCACCAAAGTCTACCCGACTCTGACCTCCTGAAATCTATACATGCCTACAGTTCCGCCTTTTACAGTCGTGCTGTTCCATTACAAGGCCAGCTCGATTGGCGTAGTATGGACGAGACAGCATTGATCGCCTTGGGAATATTGCTTGAAGAAGTTATATCTCATGGGATAGGCGAGTCCGGGGACCTAGCATTCACAGAAGCTGATGATACTGCTCAGACCCTTTCTGGGAGCATTGTTTGGGATGGGAAGATTGTAAGGCGGAGTGTGATTGATAAAGGATCAAAAGGTAAAGAAAAGCGAAGCACATGATGGAATTGAACGCTCTTCGACAATGATAAAAGCTACGAGAAGATGACCTTGATGATAAATAGCATGTAGCTTGGTGGTCAATTGATATACTGCCTACAATATATATGCTGTCGGATCACTATCGCGGTGCACACGTGATTGTTATGATTGACTTTTGATGAACCAGTTCGAAACGTCGTGATGCCTTTACATCCGAAAAGGTCGTTTAAAAGAAATGAAATGATGTTGACCAATCCACTATTTATGGCCGAGAACGTATAGTCGGCCAAGTAAATGTCACACCGGGATTCCGACGCGTCCAGACGCCGACGATTTGATCGAACTGCATCCCCTGCAGCCTCCGCTCGAGTCCCCATCAACCCGTCTGGTAGAGATGAGTCCCCAGCGAGAAGTATATCAACCGCAAGACTAGCCACTCCTATCCCTAGCACACCACCGACGGCACGAACCATTGTCAGGAACATCAGTCAGTCTTCATCAGGCAATGATACGCCTTTACCCGGTATATCCTCGAGAGACATCGCTTCCTCAGGTCCAGGAGCGTCATCTCTGTCACAAGCTCTGCATGACAGAGGTCAGACAAGTCCGACTGTCCTGACCAACAAGTCTGGGAAACTCTCAAGTCCGGATGAGATCAAAGCGTCTGAGTCTATATCTTTTAGAAAAGCCAACCCCGACGATATCCTAAGCACATCATTCAAGCCAGGCTCATTCCATGGCGGAGAACTCGGCAAGACACCTTCAAAGTACGAGGATATACAAGCCGTGAAACGACACTTGGTATCCCATGCAGATATTGAGGGCGGTAATAATGGCAAAACAACCATTCGAGGTCGCACATCTCCTGCTCATAGTACTGGCAGTGATGATTTCTCAAGTCTACAATTGCAAGGCGGGGATACAACACGACATATCTATAAATATACCGAGCAGAAAGAGCGGGAGCAGCGCGAAGAGGTTGAAAGAAGAGATGGGACACTGAAGCGAAGTCTAAGTGCGATCCTACCACGTAACGACGATGAAGAGACGGAAATTTCGCATATTCGTAAGCCAGGAGGTCTGCGCAGGGATTATATAAAGCGAAACGCGGAATCTCCTGCTCCTACAGATCGATCGCTGTTACACGCGGAATTTGGAAATGGCAGAACTCAAACACGACCTCAACCACAATTCGTAGCTGACAGTTTCATCGAATTCTTGACGTTATATGGGCATTTTGCTGGAGAACAATTGGACGAAGATGATGAGATTTTGGAGCCGAACGAGTACTTTGCATCAGACGATGAAGATCAAACAGAATCAGTACATGGAGATGATGGTAGAGAGTGGCGTGAAGACGATCCATTACTTACACCTGGTAGACGAAGACGGAAAAGGAAAGAAACTGCTAGTGGAAAGGGTACAACTGGCGGAGCGGCCTTGTTACTCATGAAATCATTTGTCGGCACTGGAGTATTGTTTTTACCTCGAGCATTTTTGAATGGTGGTATGGTCTTTAGTAATCTCGTCTTACTCTTTATATCTATTCTCAGCTTTTGGTGTTTTATCTTACTGGTCAATACACGATTAAAAGTTCACGCTTCTTTTGGAGATATGGGTGGTAAAATCTACGGTCCCCTCTTTCGTAACTTGATAAATTCATCTTTGGTCATTTCGCAACTTGGATTTGCGTCAGCGTATATTGTATTCGTTTCTGAGAATCTCCAAGCATTCATCGAAGCTGTAAGTAAATGTAGAACATTCATTGATATCAAATATATGATATTGATGCAAATGATAATATTCCTGCCATTGTCATTATATCGAAATATCAATCATATACAAAAGCTTGCTCTTGTTGCGGATTTATTTATTGCTCTAGGACTAGTCTACCTTTACTACTACGGCATCTGGACAATATCACACAAGGGTGTAGCAGATATAGTTTCTTTCAATAAATCATCTTGGACATTATTCATAGGTACAGCGATATTCACCTTTGAAGGGATAGGCTTGATCATACCCATCCAATCAGGAATGGCAGAACCACATAAATTTCCTAGAATATTAGGTATCGTAATGGTAGGAATAACAGCCGTGTTTATCAGCATGGGAGCGTTGAGCTATGCTGCATATGGATCAAAGACAAAAACAGTCATCATAAGCAACATGTCGCAAGATAACAAATTCGTCAATGCAGTGCAATTTATTTATAGTCTTGCTATACTCTTATCGACGCCTTTGCAAATATATCCAGCCATTGAAATTACAAGTCAGCAATTGTTCTCAAAAACTGGCAAGTATAATCCTTGGATCAAATGGAAAAAGAATATCTTTCGCTTCTTCATGGTGGCTTTGACTGCTGTTGTAGCGTGGTTGGGTGCAGCTGATTTGGATAAATTTGTTGCGTTGGTGGGCAGTTTTGCTTGTGTGCCGTTGGTTTATATCTATCCTGTAAGTCTGCTCATGCGTTGATATAGAAGTAGCGACTGACAGTTGGGGATGAAACAGCCAATGATGCATTATAAAGTCATCAGTACTAATCGATGGCAGAAATTAGCAGATGTAATCTTGGTCATTTTTGGAATCTTTGTCATGGGTTATACAACTGCACTGACAGTCATGAGTTGGGCAAAAGGTTCAAGAGGACCAAAACCTCCTGGATATTGTGATGAGAAACGTTTTTGAAAAGAAATAGATTCAGATCGGTGGATAGCACAGCATAGCATGATACTCGGCATTATTTACATGAATGTATACAGTTTTTCCTATTCTTGATACAAGTATCATATTCCCCGAGACAATTGCATTATTTTGGACATCTCCACGTCTCTCGTTGCCATTCCAGGTGTACGATTCGCTACGACAGACCAATCAATAAAATCCCACCAAGTGTCCAAAAATTCCCTTCTTTTAGCAACTCCCCAGTCTCGTAACCAGACTTGATGCCATGTACTGACGCACAAAACCGGCGTTATCTTTGCCGGTGCACCAAGAGCTCTGTCTGCTTCTTGTCTTCCTGGTTCACTGTGCGGTCCAAAACTACCTACCGAATTCTGCACTCCTCCGAATTTTCTATTCGACGTGTTCATGTCGACACCCTGCTGTCTACCCCTCGTCGACCCACGTCCTCCTGCCATTCCTCCATCTGTCGGCGACGCTCGTGGTGTCAAAGAATATGGTGTCCCGGCGTTATAAGTGCATAATATCCGCCATTCACCTGCGGAACTTCGATCCAGGGAAGCAGACGACCATACTAGCCACACGTAACCGACCCCAAACATGCCAGTCGCTGACAGAACCATCTGATCGCGAAGAACTTCTATCGAGCGAAATCCATCCTCGAGACTTTTTTGAAGACGAGGAAAATCAGACAGATGTCGACCGCTCGTCAATTTAGCATTGTTGGGGAGAGAAGTAGTGATGGATTGAGCATCTGAAGATGTAGGCGATGAGCGAGGTCGAGTTGGTTTTGTATAGTTCCCAGTCTGCTCGGGCGCCAACGCTTCGAAGAAAAAGTGATTATTGTGCGCTTGACTTGCATAGTTGAACAGTGCGGCGCGGTTTGGATCTCGTGCGTATGAGCGTGCGATTGGTAGAGGGTGCATTTTCTGAAGATCTCTGTCGGCGTCGTCGCAGATGTAATTTAGGTTGTTGACGAGGACTTTTTGGTATTCTACCCATCCGATCTTATATCCTCCTGTCGAGAGAAGTTGTGATCCCGATGATGTACTGCCAGATCCAACACCATGAGTGCGGAAGTGTTCGTGATGTGGTAATTCAGGAACACGATGGAGACAGCGGGATTGGCAGATGGGAAAATGTGAAGTAGAGAGGGAAGGACGCTGTTTGATATATGTCAGTTATTAAGGCGTGTGCATATTAGGATCGGCTTGACTGACGGATTGAGATTGGTTGAAAAGACATGTCAAAAGCCTGTCAGCTCGCCGTAACCGTTTAGTAGCCATTGGCAATGCTTTCGACAATATCTCATTCAACAGGCTGCTGAGTGAGATTTGGAAGATGTCTGTTTCTACATTTTTGTGTTGTCATGTGATGAAATTATCCTCTCTCTTCACCTTGCTAGACCAATATACGGACCTCTACTCTGATTCACGATACGCAAACTGAATAGTATTCATCACCTACTATCGCACGATAAAGGACGACACGCCTCTATCTGCTTAACATGATGCTCAATATAAAAAGGAATTATCACAATATCATCAATACGCTACTATGTTACTAGATTACAATAATTTATCCACTCCAAAGTCAACAAATCAGAAAAAGGCCTTTGTCACTTCATAATCATGGTTGTCAATTTCAACTCTTTCATGTCCAGACAGTGTCATCAACACGGACTGGTATTGCATGTCAGACTCATCGCGCTTGGAAGTGTGAGACGACTGTGCTTGCTTTTTTGACCAATCAAGAGGCGGAAAGGTGTATGGGTTATCGGAAGCGATTTGTGACGAATATGGGCCGTCCAAAGCGGCGAATTTGGTATCTCTCGTCGATCCACAGAAATCGGTGTCCACATCGCCAGCATCAACGTTCCATTTACTATATTCGGACGAAACGCTCACACTATGACTATTGGGATGTTTTCCAGAATCTGCGATTTGTGCTGCTACTTTTCCTTTCTTATTACACCAGTCGAGACCTAAGAGAAGGTTAGCCTCAATTGTAATAGGATGAGATTAAACTTACAATCACTGCATTTCCCTCCTTTCAACACTTCTGCATTACCTGGTCTCTCGCCACATACTTCACATGCATATAACCAAGCTGGTAATCTGTCCACATCAACAGACCCCGTACGTGTTGATAAGACATATGGGTCGGTCTCTGATGAGGTTGATGGACGACGAAAGGACATTTTAGCCTTGAGTCCCAGATCTTTGAGTGTCGAAACTTGAAACACCTTTTTCAAACTTGAAGAAACTGACGACTTTCTTGTACTGGCATTACTGACACTGTCCGAACCATGTCTCGAACGGTCTGGGACTATTGTACCTTGTGGGACTTTTTGATTTGACTGATCATTGTCCACAAAAGGATCTTCGATAAACTTGTATGCTTGACGATATCTGTCAAGTGACACTGGAGGCGCGTTCTTGGATCCATATTGAGGTACACTGAATTTAGGTTTCTCATCGATGCTGTTGCTTTTCTGAGATGCGTTGAGAGGAGCCTGCGTCGATTGCTGATAATTTAAATATGTCTTTGGTACAAATTGCGACTCGCTAGTCTCCGCCTGTTGAGGTTTGACTGGTGATACGAGTTCCATAACACCATTGTCTCCCTTGACGCGTAGGTATACTTCACGGCTCAGACTTTTGACGGCTTTCAGCCCGCCTGTCATCATGGACTTTGCATTCGAACCATGACTTGACAACTTGCGGTGTTGTTTGACCGTCTCTGCTCCCGGTTGACTTTCAAGTGGGCCAGATGTATCAGACATCTCTTGTGTAAGTGGGCCCAAAGACTGAGTCTGCGAAGCTTGCTCCTCTGCTGGTGCAATTTCATTTCTGACCAGAGATTTCAACCCTTTGTTGAATTTTGAAAACGATAGTTTACGAGGTCTCACGGTCAACTTTGGGGACGGCGGGTCAATATAATTATATCCTCTTGGGCTACTGTAAAGATCCACAATGGATGATGGAGTAGGTTCATGTAATAATCTGAATGGGGCGTTGTTCAAGTCTGGTACGTACTTTTGTTTGTTCGAGACCGTGTTGATGGGAGCGTTGTTGAATAAAGTTGGAAAAGTAGAAAACTTGGGTGGCTGGGAAGCTGACAATAGTGGCATAGTAGAAGATGATCCCAAGTTGAGTTGGCACTGATCATCTTGGGATCTAGAAGGTCGTCTTGTGGTCTGATCGGAACTGGACCGAGCGGAGGCTGTTTTGACGCCATCAAAGGTGTTCGACCTTGATCTACCCGCAAAGTTATCACGTTGCTTTGATGTTGTAGGCAGGTCATCTTGATCATTCACATGAAACCAGCTAAGATCATACCTCTGTTGAGATGCTGGAAGAGACTGGTTAGTATTCCTGACGGCAGCGTTGGAATCGAACGGTAAGTTGAGCTGGTCTCCTCTAATCCTCTTTGGAACGATTGGGATAGTTGGCTTCTTTGAGATCGGTGTTTCATAGGTCAAAGGAAGGTCTGAATCGCTGGCTTGCGCTGATTCAGCGACTTGCCTACGATTACGCTCAAAATGCGAGCCTTCACGACCAGCTCGGACGGTACGAGATGGCTGTGATGGTTTCAAAGCACCTGCCGTTGCTAATGATCTTGCAGCAGCAACAGCGGCTGCTGACGGAGTGCGAGGTATTGTAGATGTAGGTGATATACCTGAGCTATTTTCATTCGGCGAGATCCTTCGTCGAACGCTTTTGTCATTGGCAAAAGCGCTTCGTAAGGATACCGCTGTCTTTGTTGAAGATGCAGATGAATGTGAGGCATCTTCTGGTTGAGGTGGTGATCTTCTCAACGTCTTTGGCATACTATATGATGATGCCATGGTCGAGGATACTCCTTTGCGCGTAAAGGAAGCGTCAATATTAGTAATGTGCGATTCCGTGATGATCAATGTCGTACAAAAATATGAAATGTGGGTAAGTATGGAAGAGAATTAAGAGATAAGAATGAACAATGATGGAAAGAAAAGTCATAGGCGACAGATGTGAATGTGAAAACGGAAATTTGCTATCACTGGACCTTTGTGATATTTCAGTATCAAAGTATTTCCGCAAGCGGTACAGATCATGGACATGCGAGATCTATATGAATCTGCAACTTTGTGTCTATAAATATCATGATTGACCGGGTATGATATATAACTCTAAATTGAAGATGACAATAGGTATGTATATGACAATAATAGGTCGAATTCTAGAATGGATGGTCACTTTACGACTACGGTAATTATTAACTTGTCGTGAATCATCCGGTTTTTGTTGACATCAAGTGTGGGTGCACGACGTAATCGAAATTACAAGAAAGAAATGCTCTGCCGAATGCAGCTACTATCTTCTCCTGAATAGAAAAATGTTCAATTACGGTACATAAATAAGGTTCGTATTGTTCACGGCGACGCTTTCGGTCATTGGAACCAGGAATGCATCAATAAATACTACATTTGTAGAGGATGATTAATATCACAGTCATAAAACGGAATGCTACTTTGGTAAATATTTTGACAATTGTCATATTTTAAATTTCTACTTTGTCATAAGTAAAGTATAGTAAGTTATGCATCTAAAAACAAGTAAAATGACATTCTTTCCTCTCCACTCTCTCATGTTTCTCATCGTAATATCAATAATAATAAAAGAAAAGGGTAATTAAAAATATAATAAGCGTAATAGAGATGGTGGTCAATTATAAAAAGAAAGCCAATCCACCAGAAGCAACTACCAAGAAACTACAAATACCAACGCCAAAACTAATACCACCTCTTTGCGCACCGTTTGAATATAATACACTACTCGAAGGAGAAGCAGTGTTATTTCCCCACATGGTCGACGAATTATTACCTTGACCTGTAACTTTTGGTGATCCACCTATTCTATTAAGTGGACTACCTCCATTTACATTTGCAGTAGGAGCAGGATATGTATCGTCATCGTCATCTCCTCCTACGATCATGACTCCATTCGTGGCGCGACATCCACACGGGGCTGTGAACGTGACTGGGCCCGGCGTAGCACAAGCTCCACAATGCATTGTACTAACGACGTATCCCTGGGGAATATATCCACTCTGACCAGCCGACCAAGTCGGTTTCGCCTCGCCGTCACAAGTTTCCGTGACGATGTATGTCGAGGGCGTCATGCTCCATACCGGTCCGTCGGTGCAGAGGGCCGAATAGACAGTTTCGTAGACTGTCGTGTGGTGAGCGCATGCCGGACAGTAGGTGATTGTCTTTGCGTTTGTGACTGTCAATGTAGGGAGGAGGTCGTCGGTGGTGCAGTCAGAGACGGTTTCGTAAACGTATACTGGTCCGGGGGTGTACATTGCTTGAGTGGAAGGAGTGAACGTAGACGTTGCCAATGCTATAACCGAAGAAGAAGAAGTCGGATCGGCATAGGCTTCAAACACCACATCGGTAGTCTGAGCGAAAGACGTGCTCGCCAGGACAAACAAGGGGAGAAGAAATCGTTGCATCCTGAAATAACAATAACGAGCGTCGTAGTCGGATTTATTATTATTACTTGAAGCGAGTGTTGAGAATGTAAACAACCACAAGAATTATGCAAGAGCTGGACGACCGAAACGAGTGAGGTCTTGGATTTTCAACGAGAGAAGATTTGGAAGAAGAAAAGAAAGATGGAAAAGGAAAGAAGCCAGACGTGGTGGAATAGCATAGACTTATACCATTGCCTATGATATGGAAGATGTTGTTGATAAAGCATAGTAGATGATTGGAATGGTGTTTATTTCATTACAAAGCATTCCTGTTGTCGAACCAACCTCGTCATTTGACAATAAATAGATTAAACATTCCTCAACTATATTGTGTGTTGATTTTTTTGTCAACGTCATATCTTATACATACACGACTAGACGATTTCATGATAATATTCATTGATAGAATGAAAGGCATTGGTAAGTAGAATAAAAGGCATGTAGAGTCATCAATCGTGAATTTGGGCAGCAAGAGTTTTATGAAATATTACTTTAAAGTAAGTTAATCATACCATGACGAAAACGTCCAAATTATTGGAAATTCAGCAACGCTTGTCACTCTACCGAATGCAGCGGAATGTCACAACATCGTAATAAACGACTGTGAAAATATACATGGAATATCATCAAAACATTAGACTTCTGTTTATTTTACTAACATTTTCTATTCTAAAATGACTATGTAACGTAATATTGAGCGTTTACAAGTTTACTGCTGTTCTGAAATTGTTTCCGGCATAGATGGCATCCTTTCCAAGCTCTTCCTCGATACGTAAAAGTTGGTTGAATTTAGCAGTACGTTCTGATCGTGCTGGCGCACCAGATTTAATCTGACCAGATCGTAGACCAACGACAATATCTGCAATAGTTACATCTTCTGTTTCACCAGAACGGTGAGAAACCATTACACCCCATCCAGCACCATAAGCATCTTTAGCAGCTTGTATAGCTTCTGTAATAGTTCCAATTTGGTTAACTTTCAACAACAGAGCATTACATGCTTTTGTTTCAATGGCCTTCTTAATAAAGATAGGGTTTGTTACAGTCAAGTCATCACTAACATGATCAATCAGCTTTTGTCACACAGAACTTGGATAATAGTTTGATACTTACCCAACAAGTTGGAAGTTTGATGTCTTGTAAAAGTAGCTCCATGCCTCCCAATCATCTTCACCAAAGGGATCCTCAATGGAAACAATAGGATACTTGTTTGCGAGGTCCTTGTACAAATCAGCAAGTTGTTCATACGTCAACCACTTGCTCTTGTCGCTTTCTGGGTTCTTAAAGTCCAAATCGTATTTCTTTGCCTCAGTGTTATAAAATTCACTTGCTGCAACATCCATTGCGATTTTGACCTTTCCAGTGTATCCAGCCTCTTCAATTGCCTTTGTGATGAGCTGTAAAACCTCGTCCGGGTTCTGTGCGTCTGGTGCTACACCACCCTCATCACCAACATTTGAAGCTGATGGTCCATATGTTTTCTTAGCAAGTGATTTGAGTTTCTGGTAAACTTCCGATCCTTGACGCATTGCCTCGGAGAAAGATGATGCTTCACTAATAATCGAATCAACATTTAAATGATCGACAGCCTGTTTTGATTTACTTACCATGGTACAATCATGAATTCTTGGAATGCAAGACGACCTCCAGCGTGAGATCCACCGTTCAAGACGTTCATGAAAGGAACAGGAAGGACGTAGGGTTTCTTGGTACCAGCCTATATCGACGATTAGCACAAGCCATATTTTACCACCAAACTAGCGTGACTGACCAAGTCAGAGATATGTGCGTATAAGGGTACGCCCTTTTCGGCGGCAGCAGCCTTGGCTACAGCCATAGAGACACCAAGAATAGCTGAAAATCATCAGCAAAATGTAACAGTGTAAGGTGTTTCTATATTTTGTACCATTGGCTCCAAGATTAGTCTTGTTTGGTGTACCATCAAGCTTGTTGAGAAAAGCATCAATGGCAGATTGATCCTTGATGTCAATATTCTCCTTCATCAATGCAGGTGCAATAATGCTGTTGACATTGTTTACAGCCTTGTCCACACCTGTTTTGTAGCGGATGTTAGAAATATTTTTCCAATCGTCATGTTCATGAGTATGTAAATATACCTTTGCCTCCCCATCTTGTCTTGTTACCATCACGTAACTCGCAAGCTTCGTGAGATCCAGTAGAAGCACCAGATGGTACAATGGCTCGGTGGAGTCCTTTCTCTGTTACAACATCGATTTCCGGTGTTGGGTTTCCACGTGAATCATAGACTACACGGGCATGGATTTTGGTAATAGGCATAACTGTCTTTAGATATAAGCTGGTATTCCTTCTAGTTCAAGTCAGGTAGTAGAAGTAGAACGTACTGTCTGATATAATTATTCGATCAATTTGGGAGAGAAGTTTCACTAACCAGTTACAAATCAGAAAAATGATGAGTCCACTCTTACGGCATGGCGGGGAAACGTGCCCCACCAAGAGCTTTCTAGGCGGTTCGTTCTATGACGTTTTTTGGAGTATGGTTCGGGATCAACCGCAAGCTTAAATTTGTATGATGATTAGAGAAGCTTCATATTCTGTATTCGTGAAACAGCTATTATATTCACTACAACTGGGCCGAAACCAATCATCACATATTGTTATTGCTTCTAAGATATTACCATGTCCAGCGAAGTCGACCCGGAGCGCGAGCATGCTCTCGAACAATATAAGAAGAAATTGCTAGAATCACGAGAATGGGAGGCGAAGCTCAAAGCATTACGATTAGAGATCAAGGGACTACAAAAGGATTATGATCTATCAGAGGATAATATAAAAGCATTACAAAGTGTAGGACAGATTGTTGGAGAAGTGTTGAAGATGTTGACTGAAGAGAAATGTACGCCTATTAATAATTTTATTTCCATGACAGAATAAGGTCACTAAGATTATTTACAGTCATTGTCAAAGCATCGTCAGGACCTAGATATGTTGTCGGTTGTAGGTCACGAGTAGATAAAACCAAATTGAAACAGGGTACGAGAGTTGCATTAGATATGACAACGCTTACTATAATGCGGACACTTCCACGTGAAGTCGATCCACTTGTATATAATATGTCGCTTGAAGATCCTGGTCAAGTCAGCTTTGCTGGTATTGGAGGTTTGAACGATCAAATAAGAGAATTACGAGAAGTCATCGAACTACCACTCAAGAATCCTGAATTATTCTTACGAGTTGGAATTAAACCTCCTAAAGGTGTGTTATTATATGGACCACCAGGCACGGGAAAGACTTTATTAGCAAGAGCTGTTGCTAGTGGTCTGGAAACAAATTTCCTAAAAGGTGAGATTAAACAGTGCTGATGACTTTTACCAAACAAAATTAATTATAGATAATTAGTCGTTTCGTCTGCGATTGTAGACAAATACATTGGTGAATCAGCACGATTGATACGAGAAATGTTTGGTTATGCAAAAGAACATGAACCATGTATCATCTTTATGGACGAAATAGATGCAATTGGCGGTAGAAGATTCTCAGAAGGAACCTCTGCCGATCGAGAAATACAGCGTACACTTATGGAATTACTCAATCAACTCGACGGTTTCGATTACCTCGGCAAGACCAAGATTATCATGGCCACAAATCGACCGGATACACTTGATCCTGCGTTATTACGTGCCGGACGATTAGATAGAAAGATTGAAATACCTCTTCCCAACGAAGTTGGTCGTCTTGAAATCCTAAAAATCCATTCAGCTGGAGTACAAAAAGAAGGAGAGATAGATTTTGAAAGTATTGTCAAGATGAGTGATCAATTGAATGGAGCCGATTTAAGAAACGTTGTCACCGAAGCAGGACTCTTTGCAATCAAAGATTACAGAGATGCTATAAATCAAGACGATTTCAATAAAGCTGTACGTAAAGTCGCAGAAACGAAAAAGCTAGAGGGAAAACTAGAGTATACTGCTTTATGATTCTAGACATGTTACACTTTATGATAGCTTGCATCACTCAACTATTAAACATAACGTAATTCCACCACCTTTTCTTCCTCATGATCTCCAATCCAATCTATGTTCCTCCTCATCTCTATTTCACCGAAATAATTCGCCTCGTCTGTCAACTTTTTAAATCCTAGGCTTGAAAAGAGCGCTATACTACCACTATTCTCCTTTCCGATCTTCACTCGAAAATAGCTAAACTCCACCTTTCTCTCCCTTCCATGTCTGATTTCACCATTACTGTTATGGAATGCAGAAGCATATTCAGCTAGAATATCATCCATACATCTATGAATATACGCCATAAACGCACTCAACGCCGCTCGTCCGTATCCTCGTCGTCTAGCTTCTATTTTCGCAACCATGATTTCCAACTCTCCCACAACACTCTTCGTTCCTTTATCCATCTCGTCATCATCGTCATCAGGGATGAGAAAAAGATTCACATCCCCGAGCATACGTTCTGCAGAATCATGTTCTGTCGCACTCACGACTTTTTCGTTTTCAAGCGGGTCTTGTGTTAGAGGTAGACACAGTATGAAAGTCAATTTATCGCCGTCGCTGCGCCATGATTTCTGCATGGAGTATTCTTCGGGTAAAGTCAGGGGTTCGGATGCTGTAGCGGTCTGTATGGCCTGCGGTTGGTGTGAGAAATGTCAATGATAATGTGAAGATATCGAAAGGAAGAGGATTCATGTTTGATTGCAGGACGAATGTAAAATGGATGATATAGGAGGAAGAGATGGACAATAATGACAAAGGAATCGAAACAAAACACGGACGCTCGGGATGGTGTATGCGCTACTTACGGGATCTTGCATCCATGAATGGTATGTTGGCACATGATGATTGCGATAAGGGACTAGCAAAACTTTGGGAGTCGATAGAGCTGATTATATATTTACATGATTAGCAAATAACGCAAGTCACAGGCTTTGCGGTTATTCATTACCTATACATTCGTTGATACGCATGCTGAGTACATCAGGAAGAGTGTACGGTATTGGACGGCCCTTGCAATGATGTCACCAGGTTCAACTAGAAAAAAATCACGGAATAAAAACTAAACAATCCATTTTAATTTTCAAGTTTTTTATGCCTTGTCTTTAATTCTAGATTATAAACATACAATACACTATTTGAACAAAAGAGAATACAAAGGAAACATACTCTATATAAAGCTGACTATCATCTCTTCGTTCTTCCTTGACACATCACTATTAATTAACATCTAGAAACCTGGTGCAACATAACAACTTGGCTGACGACCGGGAAAATCATTAGGTGCATAGGTCGGACGTGGAGGACGTCTCACAGTGCCAAGACCGGGATTGACTGCTCCAGTACCTATAACAGATTGCCTTTGTTGCTGGGCCTGACTCGAGTACATCGATTCGGGGTCTTTGAATGGATTGTCACCTTGCATATAGTAGCTTGAAGCGGCACCAACACGTTGACTAACATCTCCCTGCGCGTAATCGACATACGAAGGCCTGCCAAATTGGTTTCTGTTGTAGTTGTCAGTGTTGAAACCATTCGTGCCCATAGGATTAGTGTTAGTAGCTTGATATGAAGAGGTCATGAGATTATTCACAGCATAGCTCGGTTGTGTTTGCCAGCCTTGATTTTGACTATCAATCGCTTGATTGCCTACATATGGAAATCCTGGGTATTGGCTTTGTTGTTGCTGATTGAACTGTGACTGCGCCATCTGTGGTTGAGTAGCCTGATATTGTGACATAACAGAGGTGCTGTTCTGAGACATTTGAGCTGGAATACTCGGCGCATTCGTACTTGTCTCCCCACCATTATAATATTCCGAGTTCGAGAATGTACCAAAGACTTTACCAAAGTTTCCCTGTGGATACCGTCGATGACATATACAGTTCATAGCCGACCAACAAGCGATCAATATAGAAACGACCCTATTTTGACGTTTAGATCAGCGATTACTCAAAGAACATCTGATTGACAACGTACAGAGTTATTACGGGCATAATCCACGCAGTAGCACGGACAGGCGTCTTTTTACTTGCCACATCGAAATATATAACAAAACCTACCCATATACCTAACAGACCGACAGTATTCACAAAGAAATAGATCTTTCGAAGCGATCTTTCCCACCAGAGCAGCACGACCTGTAGACAATCTACACACCCAGTAAGAACTGCAAAACTCACTTTGACATTATTAGTAGTACTGAATGCAGTGTCAGTCTATGTCATACAGAAGTCTTGTTGATGGTATATACCTTGATCCGTGCTTCATGTTTTCGATTGTGGACTTTGAATGATCCTTATTGTGCATAACCCATTCGCCACAGTAAATACCCAGTATGACGATGCAGCATAGCATTCTGAACATCATGAGAATCCACACCGGACTTACTCTTTTAAGTCTGATACGAAGAGGTGTAACCCCGCCGCAACACATCATGTTGATAAATATAATTGCTCAGATGGGCTTGTGAAAGTTCCAAAAGACTTTTGATCAGTTTGAAGTATGGCACGTACCGGGAGAAGACGATAGTCGACAAGGTTACAACAATGGACAAGAGAGATGAAGCGAATTCGTCGACACCTTCAGCCTGATACTACAGACGACGCGTACCATATTGCTATGTCGTTACGCAATTCAACAGCCTGATGGGACGGCCCGAGGAGCTAAGAAGCTTTTCCGCGAACAAAGTTTATTATAGTGACCAGTTTGTGTGACGGAAAACGTGGTTGTAATCACGTGACCTGCTTCGAGCGATGTTTTTTGGTCTTTCCACTGACATAGTCAGCGGGATACATGTTGTGAACGTACAATACACTTTCAATTAAGTAGTGGCCATGTCGCAGGTCTGTGTGAGATGTATGAGTAGATTGGTCCTCATCAATAGATCAACGACGCGATCTTTTTCCAACACCATCATAAACGCTGCAGGACCTAAAAAGCCTACATTAAGGCTGCCAAAGAGAGCGACCAAGGCTGTTCAAGGATATAATATAAACAAAAGAAAAGGTCAATCATCTGGACCTCCTGCCAGAAAAGATCCCGAAGCGCTCAAGCTGCTCAGAAAAAGGATTGTCCTCGGAAATAACAATGCGCTCGAAGTGACAGGACTACAACCGTTGACAACAGAAAATGCCGCCAACCAAGAGTGTATAGGGAGCATGGTAGTCATTCCAGATGATACTGTCGAGGCATTGAAAGCGATACAAGCATTTAAAAATACACAAGGGTGGAATTTGTTTAGGAAGCCATGTACTCTAGTCACAAAAGAAACCGCAAACCTTGCAAAATCGATATCAAAAGTAAAAGCAAATAAAACATTTAGGAAGGAAATCGTTACAGGTGAAAAAGGAAGTGGAAAGTCAGTACTTGCCCTACAAGCAATGGCAATGGCCATACAAGAAGGTTGGGTGGCTATACATATACCCGAGGGTTAGTGATGAGTTTTTACATGACCGACTGTAGAGAGAATATTATAATTAACCTTAATGTAGCGCAAGATATAGTACTAGCACATACAGCATATACTCCTATACGACAAACGTCTGGACATATATCCTATATCCAACCGGATTATGTCGCTTCTCTCCTCGGTAATATCGCAAAGGCAAACGAAACCGTACTGAAAACCATGAGTATTTCTCGTCAACACAATTTTTCCAAATCTCTACCCACAAACACAACGCTACATGGACTTGCAGAGATAGGATCCACTGATCCAAATAGAGCATGGCCGATATTCACTGCCCTTCTATCTGAACTTCAACAACCTTCGACCGAAACACACGCTCGACCTCCACTTTTGATCACCATCGACGGCTATCCCCACCTGACCAATCCCTCTTCATACCTCTCTCCAACCCTTAGCAAGATCCATCCTCACGACTTAGCACTGGTATCGACTCTCCTATCCTTCTTCTCCCCTCAACCACCTCTACCAAACGGCGGTCTCGCTTTAGCCATCGATTCGAGATCCAACCGTCCCGAATCCAACGCTCTAGACTTTTGCATCGCAGCCCATCTCGAACGCCAATCATCGTCCAAAATCTCCGCTCGACGAGACGTTTCTTCTGACGACGCAGCTACGTTTTGGAACAACGCTACACAACCGTTTACTGTGCAGTCGAAAGAGTTTAAAAACAGCCAAGTCAGCCTCCAAAGAGCGTTCTTTAGTCCTTACAATAACTACGACGAACGGATAACGGATGCGTTGAGGAGTGTTGATGTCAGAGTCGTAGGTGGACTGTCAAAGGTCGAAACGAGGGCGATAATGGAATACTACGCGCGAAGTGGAATCCTCAGAGGGAAAGTGAATGATATGAGAGTTGGTGAGGAATGGACGATTTCAGGAGGTGGGATAGTGGGACAGATTGAAGAATCTTTGATCAAGATGCGAGTATAATCACCGTACGAACCTTTCTAATTTGAAAATGTAGTGAAGTATATGAATGCAGATAGAGCCTTTTTATATACGAGCGGGGGTATCGACATTAAAATCTAAATATACATGAATGATAAAACAAATATACACAGGGCAATACAGACAAACATTCGAGCAACTATTTACATCATACACGCGTGATTGTTTTGATTCTTAATCATCCGCTTCGTCGTCTTTATCTCCCTTCTGTCCATCTTTCCGGATAGGGATCTTAATACCTTGTCCAGCAAAGCATTTACTCAAGGGAGTAGACTCGATAACACCGGGGAACTTTTTTGCAGAAAAGACTTGGAAGGGTTGAGAAAAGGCCCATGCGAGAACGGGAGATTTTGTCGTGTTGAGTTTATTCTCTTCATCTCCGGATGGATTTTCAGGTTTCCCGACGTCTATGAACGATATTCGCAACCTAGATAAATGTCAGTATTGATTTGTTATGGGTGATGTGCAGGAGTTTATGATTTACCGAAATGTACCCTCTGTTCGAACGGATAAATCTTGTAGAATGAACCAATGCCCTTTCTTTCCTTCCAAATCGCTCAGTCCAAATGAACTTACTGCTAGACTTCCAATAAGGTTCCTTGTAAACATGCCGTTTGACCCACTACCAGATGGTGCTAATGGACTGAATGGAACGCTTGGAGATTGAAACGGTTGTTGTGCATATGCGGGAGAACTTGGTTGAGATTGTGAAGTGTATGGTTGATGGTAACCACTTCCAGGATAATATGAAGCTTGTGCAGGAGAGTAGATCTGTTGGGGTTGCGATTGCTGATATACATTCTGTTGTGTATATTGAGGACCACCACCGATGGGATATCCATGTTGGTATATCGCCAAACCTTGTTGAGTTGCATACATAGGTGTTCTTTCTTGTGGGACGGGGAATGAAGTAGTTGTCGCAGTAGAGATGGAAACAGCCGGAGAATTGCTAGACGACCGTACAATGTTCTTCTCTTGTTGAGCCGACTCGTCCCAAAGATCCACAGTCAAGAAGAAGAAAGAGGTATTTATGGAACTAATCAACATCAATCAACATGGTCAAGTTCGGATTTACTTTTAGGTATTCTTACTCTGCTGGAACTTCTTCACCAGTCACTACATTTCTAACGACTAATCTTACACATGGCGGAGGCGTTATTGGTCGTCGATCCTAATTATATAATTAGTCGGGTTCAGACAGCAATTCATAGTCGTTGACATACCTTGTCACCGAAACCACACATTCTTGCACGTATCGGTTGTTGATCCAATACAAGTCTTTACGTCCACATGTCAATTAAAAGTCATTGAACCGCGGAATACAATTCGAAACTTACGAGAACTCATAATCTCCGCGTCGTCCATTATAGAATGGACCCTCAACCATTTGTTGTGGTGCTCCACCTGCTAACATTCCTGTGGAGACTGCTGACATTGGCGATCGCGCATCTGGAAATGACGGATGTGTATATGGGGGAGGCAGAGAGTTTTGCGGTACTGTCTGCATTATTGGAGTATAAGAATGTCGGTATGTACTTGTATTTATAGATCGATTATGGCGCCTGCGCCAGAGTTTGATTTATATTTAACAATATTCTTGGATATATATCTCAACTCCGTCTTCGCTGTATTGGAAACTACTTTGACGTAACCTTTGAACCGTGGGTACTGTAAAGCACAAAAGTTCGTTTACTGGTAGTAATATATGCGCTGGATTATCTTAATTAGGTTGAGGAGTAAATGGTGGATTATTTCTTTGGTAGAGTCGAGGCAGAGTTGACGGTGGACCAAAGAAATGGGAGATGTTGATTAGAATAAATCTTTCAAGATAATGTTTCGTTTCCAAAAACCGGTCGGATGAGATCTAGTTGTAATTTACAAGCAGCCTTTGCCCTACGAGATTATTATGAGACAATCGTTGAAGGTTTCAAGGGAGAAACCCGCAGGCACCAAACCCGGCACAATGGTTCACTCTGAGACAGAAAAGTCTATCCCCGATCTTGCTTAGTCATGCTTGGCTATGTCATTTCTCCTTGACTAGATTACAACTTAACCTTAAGCATATGACTGACAATCATAGAATCAGACATATGTGATACACTACGACTCAATTTATTGGTGAAAGCAGTTGTCAGGGCTTCATTGTAAGAAAGAGGATAGTATAGATACAATGCATTCCCGGAGTTTTGCTGGTAATTTCAGTCCAGGTATTCACACGTGACGTTGACAAAAATAGAATTGTGGCGTTGACAAACTCTTTTCAGCAATGTGAGGCTCATCACGCATACGTCATGTCACGTTCGTGTGGCTTGTGATTTCCCTTGTTCATATCGTCATGTTTTCCTAGAGGCTTCCTTTTCTCGAAATAACTGGTCCACTGTATTCTCCTGTGATTGGTAAATACGCTAAAATGGGTATGCTCAATATGAGAAAATTGCGCGACCAATACTAAACATTTCTAGCTGCTCCTGATTATTATGCCGCGCTTGAGATCAACTCCAAAGCAACACAAACTCAAATCCGCGAAGGATATAAAAGACAAGCACTCCTACACCATCCAGATCGCGTACCTACAGATAGTCCCGAAAGAGCTACTCGAACAAGACGGTTTCAACTCATAAATGATGCTTATTACACATTATCAGATCCCGGCAGGAGACAAGACTACGATACATCACGAGCATCGGCCGGGTTCGACTTTGGACGTGCTGCAGCAGGAGAAGCGGCGGATGAGAAGAGTGAAGGGAATGGTGGTATGTTTGGATTCATGCCGGGAGGATTTCCATGGTCGACCTTTGGGTTCGCGGGTGGAAAAGATAAGCAAGAGGCACAAGCGAACAAATATCGGGATCAACAATTTGGGAGTGTCTTTGAAGAAATGTTGAGGTAAGAAAGTGATATATGTGAGTTGGAAGATATATGATGCTGATGTTACAATAGAAATGAGGGCTTGGCTGAAGGCGAAAATGCACAACCTACGGGCAAATTCTGGAGTATGGTTGGAACAGTCAGTGGAGCCGGATTAGGGTTCATCCTGGCTAACATCCCTGGTTTGATCGGAGGAGCTGTCGCTGGAAACAGACTCGGATCTGTACGTGATACACGTGGTAAAAGCGTCTATTCTGTTTTTCAAGAGTTGGATCAACCTGCAAAGATGCGATTATTAAGCCAACTGGCACAGAAAGTGTTTGCTACTACGCTCAGTTGATATTATCATTGAAGTTGTAATGATATGAATGTTATTTCTTTGCTCCTACCGATCAACTTTTTGTGTATGTTGTTGCAGTAATTCTCTTGCAGCACCAAGTTCTGCTTCATCACAACCGTCCCATCCTGCTTCCCGTGCCGTTCCTCTTCTAACAATTTCTGCTAACTTTCGTGTCGCAAGCTCATTTAGTGATTCAATCGCAGTGATTGGGGGGAGCGCTGCGTCACCTAGAGCGCTTGCCCCCTTCTGATCATGCCCTGGACTAGCCATGAGCTCAAGTAGTCGTGTTGCTGTCTATCAAACTATCAGCATCCAATCATCTAATGACTTAGTAGAATCGCAACTCACCAATTTCAAACCATAATATCCTCTGAGATAATCATCACATAATTCTATCGATCTGCAATAGCTTTTCATCGCAGTACTGACTAATCTCACCCGTTCCGCGTGGCTATCTACCGACTTTGCCCATAACCATTCCAACTCCCCTAATCTAGCATGAACGTTCCACGCGTTCGGAATTATAAGTATAGTCTCTTCCCAGCAATAGACTGCCTTTTCCCAATTCTCATTCCTAGCATAGATCTCCGCCAATTCCGCCCACGCTTCTGGATCTGTAGGACTGACATCTAATAATTCAACCAAGGCCTTTGTTCCATCTTCTATTCTTCCCATACTTAACAAAAGCGCTATTCTTCTCTTTCGAATGTGCATGTTGATGGGATTCAGCTCTAGTAGCTTGTCGTATTTTGATAGTATCATTTTTAGAGCTTTATCATCCTTGGCTACTGCTTCCTCATAAATGCCGTGAAGCGCCTGTATGCGTTCGTTATCTTGACTAAATCGACTATCCAATGCGGAGAGGAATTTTAGAGCGGTGTCGTCTGCAGAGGACGTAAGGAGAGCTATCAGGGTGTTTTCGTAGATTTGCCATTTTTCAGGGGACTCGCGTTGTGAAGGGAGGATGAAAGAGAGAGGCCAAGGGAGGGAGAAACGTGACGGCTGTAGTGAGGGGAGAAGTGTGGAGGCATATTGCGCTATGGCGAGTGTTTGAGAGGGAGAAAGGTGCGTCGAGGGCCGGAGAAGTTCAATTGACATTGTTCGTCAGTTTAGCGTCGTTGCAGAGATGGGACGTAGCAAAGCAGGTAACTTGTGGTGATTTGAGGGCGGGTTGATAAATATCGAGAGATGAATGCGGGGAGAGTGATTTCACGACCACTTCACTACATCTCAATCAGAGATTATACAACAGGCATGATTTGCATTACGTCGTCGCTGGCTCGAATCATATAAAAGATCCTTCGCTGGTCTGTAGATACAGGATGAAGTCGCTGTCGCTTCGCGATCCTGATTTGAGGCAGACCCAAAATCCAGGAGAGTGAGAAGTTGAAATTCAACTTCAAAGGAAAAGATGTTTGAAAAAGATCTATATGCGTTGATCCGAGGTCTTCGAAATCATAAGGATCATGAAAAGGAGTATATACAAAATAGTATAGCAGAATGTCGGAAAGAAATCAGGTCCCAAGATATGGATCAAAAGGCAACTGCCTTGTTGAAACTTGTCTATTTGGAAATGCTTGGGAATGACATGTCATGGGCATCATTTCATGTCTTGGAAGTCATGTCATCTACAAAATACGTGCAAAAGCGAGTGGGTTACTTGGGTGCTGTCCAAAGTTTTCGACCAGATACAGAAGTCTTGATGCTTGCCGAAAATCTGCTCAAAAAGGACTTGACTTCACCTCAATTGACAAATCTCTCGCTCGTCCTGGTGACTTTACCACATATAGCTAATCCTTCTATGGCGAGTTCTCTCCTTGATGATCTGTTGTCGAGGTTATCACATTCCAATCCGTCAGTCAAGAAAAAGGCAATCGTTACTTTGTACAGACTTGCTTTGGTATATCCTGACATACTGGGTCCAGCTTGGTCCAAGATCAAAGAGCGCCTGCTGGATCCTAATGAGGATTCTAGTGTGACGGCAGCGATCGTCAATGTAATTTGCGAATTGAGTTGGAGAAGACCACAAGACTTTCTGCCCTTGGCACCTCGATTATTTGAGTTACTGGTGGATGGAGGGAATAACTGGATGGCTATAAAGATCATCAAATTGTTTGCTGTCTTGACTCCACATGAGCCGAGACTGATAAAGAAGCTTCTGCCGCCGTTGACGACCGTGATCCGAACTACAGGGGCTATGAGTCTATCATATGAGTGTATCAATGGAATGATCCAAGGTGGACTACTGAACAATAATCAAGGTACAGTAGAAGGCGATGAAATCGCTAGATTGTGCGTCACAAAGTTGGGTGAAATGCTTAGTATGAAGGATGATCCAAATCGTAAGTTCACATATCCAAGCAAAAATAACAATACTTATTGTCCACTATCGTAGTTACATTCGTTGCGCTTCTTGCCATGGCAGAGATTGTTCGAACGCACCCGGATCTTGTCACACGACATGCCGACGTGATACTTGAATGTATCGATAATCCAGATATCTCTATCAGAACGCGAGCACTTGATCTTGTAGTAGGCATGGTAGACTCGAGTAATCTCGTACCTACCGTGGAAAGGTTATTACGTCAACTAAGACAGACCCGGGAGAAGCACTCAGATGATGGGGATATGCATGCTCTTGGCAAGCAATCAACACATACTGATGAGTACGAGGATGATGACAGCATATCCCACCACGGTCCGTTGTTATCGGAGAATAACATCAATGATGAATATCGGGCCACTGTCATTCATAAAATATTGTCTTTGTGTTCAAAGGACAATTACGCCAATCTAACCGACTTTGAATGGTACATTAACATTCTGGTAGAGCTCGTCCGCCATTGTCCAATGTCCAGTCACAATCAGCACTTGGCAAATAGTGCAGTCTTGATTGGGAAAGAGCTACAAAATATCGCGGTCCGAGTCAAAGCCGTGAGACTAGAAGTTACAGCTGCTGCGCAGTCTTTGCTTCTTATCGAGACCCGGACTGAATTGTTTCCTCCAATCTCATCAGCAGCAAATGGTGTACTTGGTTATGCAGCATGGATTGTTGGTGAGTATGCCGAGCATGTTCCTGATCCTGGAGGTACTTTGACAGCGCTTACACACCCAATGTCACTATCCTTGCCTGTCAATGTCTTGTGTCTATATGTGACTGCCATACCCAAGATATTCATTCGTCTTGCATCAACAAAACTCGGAAGATGGACAGAAATGCGCAAATCAAATATTCTACTGTCTATTGCAAGAATAATACACTTTCTGGAAGCTCTAACTACACATCATGATTTGGAAGTACAAGAAAGGGCTGTTGAATATATTGAAATCGTACGACTGGCTTCTGATGCAATGTCTTCTTATCAAATTTCACCCGACAATACGTGGGACGAAGGTCCACCACTATTGACACAAGTGATACCTTTATTATTTACAGGTCAAGAACTCAATCCAGTTGCCCCAAGTGCTCTACGAAAGGTGCCTATCAGTGATGATGTTGATTTGGATACACCAATCAACGAAAGTATTTCAGAATTATTACAGCTCGCCGACGATGAATCTCAAACGTTTGGCCATCAGGATGAGATTTATCAATTATATCATAAGAAACCCAAAGTGACAGAGCCAAGTACAACAAGAAATCAAGGATCGACAACTGAAAAGATCGAAACTAAACCAAACATGAGCAAAGCTGAGTTGGATCGATTAAAAGTAGAACGCAAGGATCGACAACTTCATGATCCTTTTTACATTGACTCGCTTGCATCTCGCTCCTCAACACCGTCAAGTGATAGAGTACAGTCTTCAAATAGTAACAAAATACAAGACATGAACTCTATTCCAATAGTACAACTACAAACTGACGATTCTCTACCTTCTAAACTCCCATCTCCATCATCTTTACTGCCTGGAAAAGGTGGTAGTAGTAGTAGTAAACCACAGAAACGCATCGAGATTCTCAGCGACGAAAGTATCGAAGGAGCAGATCTTATCAATCTCAAGCATCCAATTCGCTCAAAACCATCTAGGATTAAAAACCCACTAGATCTCCGAGGCAGCAATCTCTCCTTTCCTTCGCTTGACAACAACGACTCAATCTCTATCAAGAGTAATGTTTTGACGAATACGACTATGAACGACGCGGCAGATGTTGACGAAGAGATGAAAAAGGCATTGCAACAGGTAGAAGCAGCGAGGATGGAAATGCAGAGATCGAAAGAGAGAATTGAAGATGGCGAAGAGGTCAGAGTGGTAAAGAAGAAGAAGAAAAAGGTAGATACTGGAACAGGTGGTGAAGGAGACGGAAATGATGGTAAGCAGAGAAAGAAGATGAAGAAGCAAGAACTGCAAGGAGATGAGATTAATACAGGTGTGAGTAAAGAAGAATATGGTGATGCTGGCAATAACACCGTGGTTCAAAAAGATGTGGAAGAGAAGAAAAAGAAGAAGAAGAAACGAGTAGTTGTTCTTGACGACGTTATGAATTAAAATCCCTACTGAATACACTGATAAACAGGGCATATCGAATTGCTGATTCTTGTAAGACATGAATCTAGGATGAATATACATATATATATTTTGAAATGGAATAAATATTTACACGAGTCACCGACTGAAGATCAGCTCTCTGACCAAATCTCTAATGATACATTGATTAATGTCCCTGTACACCACAAAGCAATCAATCCCCAAGCAATCTTTCTGTCCATCATCCATCCATTTAGCGGCACGGCAATCAACAGTCCTACCAAGGTTACCAAAAGCGTGATTCCACTGATTATCAACGTATCACCGACGTGAATGCGGTAATACTCCCCATTATTGCCCCCCTGTTCGACGTTTGATTTATTCTTGAACCCTAGGATCCAACATCCAGATAATCCTATTCCGAGCAGGATGTTCAACATGGGCCCACCGAAGCAAGCACTCAGTGCCATGACGGGATATCCAAGCCTGGCAACTGTAATGTCTGCGACTAAATCTCCAAGACTGTTTCCTACTGCAAAGACGGTCAAGCCGAGAATAGCCTGGGACATATTTAAAATAATAGCCAGGATTTTCAAGAGGGCGACGACTTGGGTGGCTATTGTGGAGATCCAGACTATGGATATGACGAAGCCCATGAGAGAAAGTAATGGACGGAAAACGGGAGGTTGATACGTCGGCGTGGTGAAGATGAAGAGAGGGATTAGGAGGAGGGTAGATATGAAGAGTGAGATGAGGATGGGTTGAAGAGGAAGTATAGCATCTGGAGATGAAGATGGTGGGAGAGGGATGTATTGTGTATAAAGCATCGAAATTGTCAAAAGAGGAGCGAGGTAGATTTGTATTATAAATAACCATCGATTCCATAGAGTGAGTGTTGGTGTTTGTGTAGAATCGATAGCGGCTGGGGTAGTATCAATCTGATTATTTACTGGAGATGGACCGGCTCCTGGCGTTGTTGATGACTGTGTCTTGTCTCTACCTGCAGGTGGAGGCGTCTTTTCATATTCTCCAGCATCATCCTTATCAATATCCATAACAGGAAGAGTAATTGTCAAGAGAAATACACTAGGAGCAGCAACAAATGCAAGAACAATTTCCCACCACGACTTGCCCTGCACATTATAAAGAGTCGGGATTAAAGTCGATAAAAGCGTTGCTGGATTTGGTAGAATGGAAGATGGCCACCAGAATGGAGGAGAAGGAATCGCAGCATCTTGATCTTCAGCCGTGAGGGATAGTAAAGGCTCCAACTCAGCCAAACTACTGACTGAGGCAAAGTATAGGCTTGACGGGCGTGAATTTGGAGATGTAGTTGTCAGATTAGGAGTATCCACCATGGAAGATGATCTAAGATCCTTGGTTTGCATTATTCTCGTGACAGAAGGTATTTGTAAGGAAGCTAAAGCTGGACGTGCTTGAAACACTTGTTCAGGGCTTTCAGTCAATGTGAGTGCTTCACCCAAGACTTCACTACCTGAAGTATCCGGCGGATCTGATTGCACAGTATCATCAGATGCGTTTTGCTGATCATATGGCTTCGTGATCTTTGTAGGTTCATCGACCATGTTAGATGATGGACCTGCATGAGACGCACCAGAATTATTAGATTGATTTGGTAATACAGCAGATAATCCAACAGTGTCTTCATCGACTTCCGCAATACTTGGCGACACATCATAAGCAGCAGGTCTAGTCCACTTTGATGTTGTCTTTGGTGTCAACACATCACTGGTTGAAGCAGCACGAACTCTTCCAGTAACAGGAGCTCGATCTTGAGCAGATGCTGCTGATGTCGATGGTTCTTCAAAGTACGCAGTCGCATTTTCTGGTAATGCTGACAAAGATCCTCTATGATAGCCAGAGCTGTGCAGTGGATCTTCAGAATGACGTCTTCCATGCATGGGAAGAGATTGGAGATTACGTAATTTGTGTATCGAGTTGACTGCAGCTTGAAATTCAAGCGCTCCAACAAGACTTGGTCGCACTGGTTTGATGGTGTTTCTACGGATTCCAGGTCTTCGTAGATGCATATTGTGCGTCAAGACTTCCAATTTGCGATCACGAACTGCATCATCTTCATCACTATTGTCATCTTGGCTGCGATGTTCATGTTCCCTATGTGAATGATGATGTGCATGGTGTCTATGTGGACTCTCTTGTGCATTCATTGAGTGACCATCATGATCCCGCGATGATTGTGACTCTACATGGTGATCAACCTCTATACGAGGAATACTATTGCTGTGCTCCAATACGGCAAAACTATCTCTCGATGCCTCACGCGAGATCAATGGTCGAATTGTAGATGTATCATCTGGATCGTCCCGATACGACTCGTATGATTCGTCTTCTGGTACTGACGACGTGAATTGACCTCTACTAATGTCATTCCGTTTTCTTCTCGCTTCTCTTCTTGTATACCACCAATGCCATAAAACGACAACCGCAACGTAAAAGAAATAATACATAACCATAACAATACATTCCCAAAGATGCAAATGCCCGTCCGACAAAAACCCCATACTAAAGGCTGCAGCTACTGCAAAAAAGCCAACATCACGAATAAAACTCTTTTTAACAACTTTGAACGGTCGCACCAAAGCCATCGACCCGGCGACGACTCCAGTGATGAATCCTGCAGCACCAATAAGTTCACCAATGGCCAAACTACTACTGTCCGAACTCATGGCTGCAAAGGTGGAAAATACATCAGGACTACCATTACCAAATGCCAAGAATGTCACACCTGCAAGACTCTCACTCATACCGAGTATAGTTGCTATTGTGCTTAGATTGATACAGAAGAAATCGCTGGCAGCTATGCCGATTGTGCTAAACAAGAGAACAAGCCATGAAACTAATAATATGAATCCGACCGGTTTAGGTAGTGCAGAGCAATAATAAAATTCGAGATATGCTAGATATCCTGGCTCTTCATCTGGGCAATGTGATCGAACAAAACTACATTTGTCGGAAACCTCTTTACTATGGACAAGACGGCACTAGAGCCGCTGAGAGTCAGTGCTTGTAGCGTATCAAGTAGAAACACAAATACATACTGCTGCATCACTGATTTCTGTCCAATTAGCCTCTCTTGAGAACAAGTTATAAGACGATCTACTTGTTGAGACTCCGTTATATTTACTTGGTGACCAATATTTTGCTAATCCCAGAACGAGAAAGAGCAGAGGAATAACACATAGTACTCGGGCGACTTTTCGTTGAAAGCGTAAATGTCGTGGTTGCGCATTATAAAATGCTCGCTCCGATTTAGCCATGAGCTGACTCAGACGGATTTTTATACCAATCAATACCACGATCTGAACGATCCCAAGGTTGCATCTTCAACACCAAAACCTCCTCGCCTGATATCGATATTCTCTTCCGAGTCTTGATATGTATGAGAGGTATGACGTCGACTTTGAGAAACACCATTTTGGATACGCGATTTTCGAATCTAGAAATTGCGGGGAATTTTTGTTTACACCACAGTGTCGTAAACAAATCTACGTGCTGCTCAAAGTGAGTCGTTATTCTCCCTTGCATCGCGATTAACAAGCGTAGATCCCATCACATCTTTCCGCGCGCGTCGATCTGTTCAAGATGCCTCGAGTTCGTGCTCCTCCGAGTGCGACAGTCTCAAATCCAAGTCCTTTCAAATCGCCAGTCAAAATACCACTAAACGATGATCGGGAGGAAAAGGCGAAGCGATTACAGTCGCGACAAGCCATGCACGAATCACAAATGAATTCCATACGCGCGGCCGTCACTCCAATGAAAAAGCGCAAGTCGATTGGTCCGGATGGACAAGCGCATACGCCTCAAAGAGGCCCACCGATCATGGCAAATTTCGACGAATGGATGAAAATGGCTACAGATAACAAGATCAACGCGACGAATTCTTGGAACTTTGCGCTTATAGATTACTTTCATGACATGTCTGTGTTAAAGGAAGGAGATAGTGTCAATTTTCAGCGCGCAAGTTGTACTTTGGACGGATGTGTGAAAATATATACAAGTAGAGTCGATAGTGTTGCGACAGAAACGGGGAAATTACTTAGTGGACTTGCTGATAGTGGTAATAAAAAGTCAAAAGACGATCGTGATGATGGTGAAGCAGGAGAAGATGATGAAGAGGAGGGCGAGGATGGAGCCAAAAAGAAGACAAAGAAGAAAGCTACGAGATCGGCAGAGGCTACTCTTGCTACATCGTTTGCACAACTACAATTGAAAAAGATGGAACTTGAATTTGCGGTAGACCCTTTATTCAAAAAAGCATCAGCAGATTTTGATGAAGGAGGTGCCAAAGGACTTTTATTAAATCATTTATGTATCGATAATACAGGACGGATTGTATTTGATAGTAGTGATGATGCTAGAGCGGAATTGTCAGAAGACAACAGACGCGACAACACGAATATGGAAGAAGAGGATCAAACGACCGACAAAATAACGTCAGAATATGAGATCGATCCCACTTCCGTAGATATCGCCGGACTTGCGGCACGTTTCTTTCCCAATCTATCAATATTAGACTCACAGGATATATGTCCCTCGATGAAGACTTTTGAACTCGGTAATGATGGAGCTGGACTCGATCTACCGTTTCTCAAAGCTGCAGAAGATTGGAAAAAGGAACAAGCTGAAAAGGCAAATGAGCTTGACGATGCGAGATCGGGTATTGTGCTCGATGACGACAACGCAATAGGATTTGATGATGATCTTGACGGATTTGATCTTCCACCAGATACTGGATTTGGTGAAGGAGGTGAAGCCTGGGCTAGAGAAGCAAATATTCTGCCTCAAATTCGACCTCATAATATGGGTCAAACGGGTGCGGATAATGATGCAATAGATGCAGATATCGAAGGAGAAGGCGAAGTAGGTGGATTTGATTCGAATGGCAAGCAGTATGGAGTAACATTAGTTCATCGTCAGCAAGATGAACAGGATAATATATTATCATACTTTGACACGGCCATGACTAGGAATTGGCAAGGTCCCGAACACTGGAAGATCAAGCGAATCAAGGATCAAGCTCGACCGACTAATACATCAACTGCTGCCGGCGGGGCATCTAAACGGAAAGAAAAAGAACCCTTTGAAATTGACTTTTTAGCACCAATGACGCAGGCAATGGCTGATGCATTATATACGCCTGCAACGACAAACAGTTCAATAAGTCTACCAAAAGCTCAATGGCGTAGTAAGAATCGTAATTTGCTTCCTGATGATAAGCATTTCAACTCACGTTCTTTATTGACATTATATCTCAAACCAAAGGCCAGAATAGGAGCACGTAAACAGGATATATCATCTTCAAGACGGAACGGTGACGCCCAGATAGAGAATAACAATATGGGCGACGTTGATGAAGTCTATTGGGCACAAGAAGGTAACATGGCACCATTAGTCCTCGGACCTGACCCATCTCCTGAAGATGTTCTCGGTGGTGACTTAGCAGGAGCTGGGGCAGATTACGATGCAAACTTTTTCCAAGATGATGGCGGAAATCATCCTGGTGCTGGTGATGACGATGACGACGACAGAGACTTTGCAGATGCAAATGAAATACTTGTCCCAGCGGCAGACTTGATGGGTGGTGGTAACATTTTAGAAAATGGAAATGGCGATGGTCAAGCTGCTTTTGGAAGTCAACTTGTCATGCATAGTAAAAGATTACGACCTGACTATGTCCAATATGCAAGAGTTGCAAAGAAAGTCGACGTTAGGAGACTAAAAGAGGAAATGTGGAAAGGAATAGGATTCGAGGTACGTTACCCCCGATCATTAGTTATCTATTGGACGTACTAATGATTTCATAGTCTATAATACCTCCTCCAATCACGCCATCAAAATCCTCTAGTCAAGTCGAAACACCAATACAAAACAAAGACGAGGAGTCGGATAAAGAATTACGATTCACTGATATCGTCAACGACTTGCAAAAAGTATATCCCAAACAACAAATGGCTGACATCAGTACTAGTTTCTGTTTCATCTGTCTACTTCATCTAGCAAATGAAAAAGGGCTAGTCATACAAAACACGGACGATTTTCATGAATTGAGTATAAGGAGAGATTGGACCGCCGATATTACTACTGGAGGTGATTAATCCATTTGCTCTGATCGATTCTTGTATAAATATTGATAATACTTGACAATGTAACAAAATAATGAGACGATGACTTTTACATATCCTATTTTATACAGTTTAGTTGTATATTATGTTACAGACTGGATTTATTATATGAACACAACGACTTCACCCTTTTCGTTCCTCCGTAATCGTAGGGATTTCCATAACTCTTTATCGCCCTCTTCTTTTTCTCGATCCGTCTGAAAGTCTTTTTCTCGATGATATCGCTTCAGGACTTTATTCATGCTCATTCCCCTTTCACTTTCCGGCCCTTTTGTCACCAAGCCTAAGAATGACTCTCCTAATTCTCGATTCTCGCCATTGCTATTGCTGTTATTATCGCCTTTTGATTGTATGCTTTCAGACGATGCGAATTCTATCGCTTTGAACGACACGCCTTTTCGTTTTTCTTGTCGTTCGGGACTAGATTCAGATCCGGCGCGTCCTCGAGCATCTCGTTTCACGTTTTTTAGTTCTTCTTGCGATAGAGGGGCTGCGTCGGTCGGTCGGCGGTTTCCTGATTCGACACTGCCGCGGTAGCCGGATTGGTATCCTTCGCCGGATTGTCGGCGTCGATCTACACGACGGGGTCCAGCATCGTCACCGTTTCGAGATTGGTCGTTGTTATGATCTGTGGGTTTGGACTTTTTAGATGAAGATGTTTCGTTGGATGAGGAAAGCAGATTATCCAAACCTCCTGTCAATCCGGTCGACAATGGAGGTCTTTTGATACTACTTTTCATAGAAGAGGGATATGGTCCAGCACTAGCAGAGGTAGGTTCTCGATCGGTATCGTCTTCAGCGGCGTTGGGATCATCCCGAGATCGCTTTCGTTTCTTTTTATCGGATTTGTCAACTTCGAGAGGATTAGGACTGAGGAGAGAAGTGTCGCGAAGGGCAGAAGAGGGAGTTTTGATGTCGTTAGCAGATAGACGACCGTCTGAGCCAGATAACGGCGAGGCATTATAAGAATATGGTTGTTTTGTAGAAGCACTAGTGTTGAGCGGAGGCACTGATGGTCGATATTGTGACGGCGTCTTTTCTTCAGTCACTAAAAAGTCAAATACGTTGGTTCCTGGTGGTAGAGCTGGTGATGATTGCGCAGCAGTAGCAACCTTTGATGCGCTTCTCACTTGAGGTGAAGAATTGGCAACACCGCCCATTTCCGTGTCTTCGTCCTCGACATATGCCGCTTTGGGTCTCATATTTGCTGGCGTTTGAGAAGGCTTTCGATCGAATTTGAACTTTTGCGCTTCCGTCATACAACTGTTATGTGATTTATAGTCGAGACCTTGAAAGGTGGTCATGCAATCAATACATGTGAATGTCGCATGACATCTTTGCCAATGCTTGTCCAATTTTCCCTTTGTAAATACATCATTACACCTCTGTCATATCAGAATTAGTCACGAGAAATGAAATCTAGCTGTATGACTGATCCTGGACTTACGTCACATTGAAAAGACACCATAACTAAATCAATCGAATGATTGTAAGTATGAGCTAGCGATCAGTGAGTCACGGGCCAAGGTAGATCATCTGATGATCTGATCGGGTGGCTGGTCATATTTTTATTTTTTTAGATGTCAAACCCTGACATGGTTCGCATAACCACCCCGCGTTTTAGACAGAACTGATCTTTCTTGTGTCGACTTCCCATGTGCAAGCAGGGCCGGCCTCTAAAAATCAATACTGTAGCACCGATAAATCAACGGACTTTTGATTCAATTGTGTTAAAGTGAACAAACAAGTTGTAAAATCTTTGGTCTGTTTGCTTGGTCTAGAGCTTTGGCAGCAGATGTAATTTCTTAAATCCTTCGAATGCTAGCTTCTGCAAATACTAGGAAAACTACAACGATGTACAATCTTATCGATCCTAAGCACGGTACTGAAATGCTACTTTTCAATTCATAAAGTCATACTTCTGCCTATAATAAAGTCCAATGATATAGCCACCCTCTATTCAAAGTGATTATACAATATATACATACAAATTAATGTACAGATTCGCGAAGCAGAACGGTCGGGAGTTGTCGTCGAAGCTATCAATCAGCCCAAGACCTTTTCTTTCTGGTCTTTGACCGATTTCGCAAGTGATTTATCACTGGAAACTTTCGCCGAGGAAGTTGCTTCTTTTGTCTTTCCTGACTTTGCATCCCCGTGTTCTTCGGCACAACCGCAATCATAAAAGTCGCCAATCTTGGAACAATCAAATTCAGGCTTTTTCAAGCTTTTGTTGACTTGATTATGAACGTGACATGCCCATACTGCTGCTGTACTTCGGCTCGACGTCTGAGGTGGGAATTTATCTAAGATCTTTCTAAAATGTTTCGAACATTCTCCACATGGATATAATCTTTGGAATAAATGTATATATGCTTCTAGTGCGGCGGATTCGTCTGCAGTAGGATGATCTGGAAATCGGGCCATCACCGTATGTAATAACTTCCATGCCGCTCGTCCAAGTTCAGCTTTGGCCGTCTCGTTGCCAAGTGCAGGCATTATTGAATCACCCTTAAGCGTTGATTCTTGTAAATGGAGCCCCGTGAGAGGCTTATGTGTTGTGGGATCATAGGATGAAGCGGAATTTGTTTTGTAAGACGTGACAATGAAGAAGGTTATGAAGAGCAGCAACACGCATGCTATCACAATCGACCGACGATTTCGAGGCTGATGCCCAGGCATATTGTGATGAGGTAGTATGATTGTACTGTAGTCTAGTACTAGAGTACAGTAGTTTAGCGACAGGTTTTAATGAAACAGCCTGTGATTTTGGTTCAACGTTCCGCAAAGTCTAAACATTTCCAGAACAAAGTTTAGATCTGTAGCTTTTAAGATTTGATTTGTATATCTCCACAAGCCGTGTCAGATCTTCCATCGTCAAGAAGGATGATCATACGGTAAAATGACTAGCAGATCATCGGCATTGAGTGTAATTGTAGAGCTCAAACCGGTGACTAGTCTCAAATCATGCTTAGTCAATCTTCCAAGCGCATTAGTGACGGTATTGGCGAATATCGGCGCTGTAGGTTTACAACCAAGCATTTAAAATCTACAAAATATTCATATCCATCAGGTTGCACAAAATGTGGTAGTCGAGATCTCATTCTCGTCACCTCTTCGACCTGATCTTTTAAATCAGAAGCCTAAACAATCGTTTTTCTTTGGTTGGACAGGTTTGCAGAGCTCGACACAATCAAACCCCTCGGTGGATCAGCATACATCAAATTATGGCCGAAAGAAACAGACTGGATTGCCGGTTGGCGTAGTCGAGGTGGACTCAATCGTTGTGCGTAAGTTAGGTCTTGATAAACTAGGCAGGGTACGTCATTCTCATGTTTACTATCAATCATAATCTGAATTCGCTTCTGAATCAAGGCCGCAGTGACACTGCATGTCGATCCTCCTCAAGCGCATACAATCAACATTGAACCTCTCACTGCCAATGATTGGGAAAGTGAGGCTCCCTATATCAATCAACACTTTCCGTGATACTTATAACATCTCAGTCCTCTCGCAACATGCCGAATTCCTCGAATTAAACTTTCTATCCCAAGTTCGAGTTGTGCAAAATCCAGCTATAGTAACTCATCCCGACGATATACAACAGATTATCTTACATGTAACACCAACACTGACAGTCGAGGTCAAGACTACCAGCATTGAACCTTCACACGATCACAGCCATAGTTACGTCAAAATCGCACCGGATGCGGAAATCATAGTAAGTCCCAAGACACGGCAATCGCAGAAGCATGATGTTACGCGTGATGCGAAAAGTATAAATGGCTCGAGTCGAAAAAGTATTGGTAACAGAAGTGTTGTGAGCAATGCTAGGGGACAAGGATCACGCAGTGAGCGGAGAAAACCTCGAGGACCCTTATTTCTCCGGCCTCTCGACCTGAGTGTAGTATCAAAGGCTTTGGAAGGAGAAGTTCCTTCGACTGCCGACAAGAGTTTGACAATCTGGGTTTATCCGAGTGTTCTCGCAGCATCATCTTTGGCTGGGAAGCGTTGGGTAACTGTTTCGATTGTACGAGGTTCCGGCCTGGAAAGTGCTGTGAATTCGACTCCCAACCAAGACTCGGAACAAGTGTCCATGGTAGAAAAGATTGTTGCTCGGATACTTCCATCTGATATTTTACCAAATGACCAGCATGCTTTACTTTCACCTATTTTGTGTTGCGCACTCAATGCTGAGGGAATCGTTGGTGGCATTGTGCAAATCGATGCTGCCTCTGAACCGCTCTCCAAGGAATACCAGAAACATGCTTCAACGCAATCTGAAAAGAGCTCGAGCAGAGACTATCTTCCGACATCGATCAAGATTTGTCCATTCCCGGATCTGTCCAAATCTACAAATATATCTCTAGATAGTGAGCAAGAGCAGGCAAAGTTGATGCAGAATCTATTTACGGTATTTGGACACCCCAGTAATGACTCTAGTCTATTCCGAGGGCCTCTCACACATGGAATGCTTCTCCCACCAGCACATGAAATGCTGAACTCTTCGCATCCCCCATCACCTAGTCCCAGTCAATGGGTCGGAGGTATCCTGCAATTCGATCCTCCTCTTTCCACACGGGACCCCAAGTCTCAATCTTCCCTTTGGTGTCTCGGTCATAAAATGAGACTTCCCATGGACATTGGCCAAGTAACAAAACGTCCACCCCAGGTCGTTAGCAGGCTTACGGAAATGTATTTTTTGCCAACAAAACCAAGTTCCTCTGTCGGTATTGATCAACTTGCGACTGATATTCAAAACAGCTTACTGCGTGATAACTCGGTGCTCGTTCAGGGATCACCTGGATCAGGCAAAAGTGTTTTGACAACAGAGATCCTATACGTTCTACAAGAACAGTATTTTTATAACGTTTCTTGTCTATCGTGTCAGAAGCTTGCAAATGAAGAGCCAAGAATATCGAATATACGGGATAGATTACAGCGGCTGTTTGCAACAGCCTTGTGGAATGCAAGGCTAGGTGGTCGTTCGTTGGTTGTATTAGATGACCTCGAAAAACTTTGTCCAGCCGAGACGGAACTCCAAGTTGGTCATGATAACGAACGAAGTCGGCAGATAGGTGAAATATTACGTTCGGCAGTACACAGATACTGCACAAGAACGAGTGGTGTTGTACTTTTGGCGACAGCGGAAAGTAAAGAAGCAATACATGGTGTAGTAAATGGTGGTCATATATTTCGTGACGTTTGCACGATCATGGCACCAAACAAGTCTAAAAGAAGAGATATACTCTTTCAATTGAACAAGATTACGGATAATGGGTATCGTACGGGTGTCAAATTACCGAAGGCTGACGACGTTGCAACTGTGAACAGCGACGGCAGTGATGATCTAATAAATCACGTAGACTTTCTCGACATTGCTGGAAAGACTGATGGATATCATATTGGTGATCTCGTTCTTCTGACTTCTCGTGCACGATCCGAGTGTTTGATCAGGATAACAGCATTTGACAATGGAGAATCCATCTCTGATGACGAGAAAGTTACGATTACAACATCTGACTTTATATCCGCGATGAAGGGCTTCACTCCTGCGAGTCTTCGTGACGTGCCGCTTCAAACATCAACAGTTTCATTCTCATCAATCGGTGGCCTTCGTTCTACGCGTCGAACAATACTGGAAACTTTACAATATCCTACACTTTACGCTCCGATATTCGCCAAATGTCCTTTGCGTCTCCGTTCTGGACTGTTATTGTATGGCTATCCTGGATGTGGCAAGACTCTTCTCGCATCGGCAGTCGCTGGGGAATGTGGTCTGAATTTCATATCAGTAAAAGGACCAGAAATCTTGAATAAATATATTGGTGCATCTGAAAAGTCTGTTCGAGACCTTTTCACTCGTGCACAAGGCGCAAAACCATGCGTGTTGTTCTTTGATGAATTTGATTCCATAGCACCGAAAAGAGGTCATGATTCTACCGGAGTGACGGATAGAGTGGTGAATCAATTGCTGACAGAAATGGACGGTGCAGAGGGGTTGAGTGGCGTCTATGTCCTTGCTGCAACTAGTAGACCTGACTTGATTGATCCTGCTTTATTGAGACCAGGAAGATTGGATAAAAGTCTGTTATGCGACATGCCTGATATGGAAGATCGAGAGGATATACTGAGAAGAGTAGCGGACAAATTGATGTTTGAGAGCAGTATCTTAATTCATGACAACGATAGCAATGTGAAAGAGAATTTGAAGGAAGTGGCAAAGAGGACGGAAGGTTATTCAGGTGCAGATCTGCAAGCTGTGTTGTATAATGCTCACCTAGAAGCAATTCATGATATATTGACGCCTAGTAACGACGACTCTGGTGCCGATGTAGGTAATGATGCAAAGGTATTAACAGCCAAGTATGATAATGTCTCTTTCTTTCGAATGGGTGATGCGGAATTGTCATTAAAAGACGTTGACACGTCAAGTTCGAGTTACATTACTGAAAAGGCACAAATAGTTTCACGACTAGCAGAGATGGAATCAATAAGAAAAAGAATAAAAGAAGAGAAGATGGCTATTCAACAAAAGGATGAAATGCATGTCAATGGTAATATCAAAGAGAAAGAGAAAGTCAAACCAGTAATTACTTGGAAACATATCCTCAAAAGTCTTGATCAGACTAGACCAAGTCTAAGTCAAGGAGAAAGGACGAGATTAGGCAAAGTCTATCGTGATTTTGTTGTAGGACGAAGTGGAGATATGAAGGACGGCACTCAAGGTACAGAAATTGGTGGAAGATCAACACTCATGTAAATGTTCAAACGATGCTCATAACAATCCTCAACTCAACATTTCGATGTAATAGTACAGTGTTTTTATATATTTCATTTTCTCTAACTATGCTTAGATATTTATTTCCCTTTTTCATTTCCGTAATGTGCCTGATGCCATGCTTTTCCAGCCGCATTTGGCTAAAACAATCCACGACCATTAGTCTTTTCCACTAATATTCAGAAAGAAAATGGAAACATACCTGATTCGTCTTTTGCGAAGCTATATTCTCATCGTAATGATCCGATCCAACTCCCTTTGGTTTCAGTTGTGGTTCCATGTTATCTGTGCTATCTCCTAATTGTAACATGAAAAAGTCAGTCAATCGTTCATTTTTTTTTATCATTTCTTTCACGATGCCTTGACGTGACTAAACATGATGTGAGAAAGACATCAGGCGGAAAAGATCGCAGTACCTCGTCTAGTAGCTACTCCTGGTGTGTGGACCGTCGTACCACCCCCCGCAGACCATCGTTCGCCAATACTCTTACTAGCGGGAGTTTCTAACGGATTGATGGGTAATGTTCCTCCGCGGACTGTGCTGTAGAGATATGCTGCCACGGGTACGGCAGTGATTATAGCTATATTTCGGGGTCGGAAGAATGACATGGTGAAGAAAGTCGGACTATGAATCAATCACAATCAAGAGTGGTGTGTCGATGAGGAAGTGCTTCTTGTAAACTCTATATGAAGCTCGGAAGACCTATGACGACATGAGAGTTTTGACGTGAATTTGACACGGTTCTTCTACACTGGATATCCAATCCTGTAAAGACATGTTTGTTGGTTAGGATCGCGAACCGGGTAAATAATGCTAGCAATTATAGACATGTTTTCTACCCGTCATGATGTCTGTTAGTGGTGAAAATGAAAATACCTTGTCTTTATGTGATGTTGAACAGTAATAGAATGCTCGTAATCTTTTTATTTTTAACTCGACATGTGTTCACACTGCCGGTATTTTTCTTCAATTGTCCATCGAGACATTGTCACACAATGAGCAATGGATGATGCTCCGGCGGTAGTGATTGAATTAGATACATTCAGTCTTATACTACCGCTTCCTTTCCGAGTAGGATTGATCATAGTCCTTGGTGTCTGGGCATGGGGTCTCAATGTCCACTACTTGCGCGCTATCAAGATTGTGAGCCTCGTTTCCACGTTCATCTTCATAGCTATCTGAGCTAATTGATGATATAGGATGTAGCTTCTCTAATTCATTACCCCTCTCGAGCCTCACCCAGTCAATCCGCACTTCATCACTCTACATACCGGTTCGCGACAATCCTTACAATCCCTCTTATCACTACCCTTCTTCTCTTTTGGCTGATAACGCACGGGTCTACATCTAACGTCATATCATGGTCGATTCTTCCAAACTTGAATCTCTTCATCATTATCCTCCTCTTCATTCTTCCTTTACGAAACACCCTCTCCACCACTGGACGATATCGAACTCTAGCTATTCTAAAACGAATATTAATAGGAGGTTTGGCACAACCGACCGAAGGGAAATTCGGTGACGTGTTATTAGCTGATGTACTCACATCTTATGCAAAAGTCATGGGAGACTTGTTCGTAGCGTTGTGTATGTTCATAACGCGTGGGACGAGTTCGACAGATAGACCGGATAGAAGATGTGGTGGACCATGGTTGGTTCCGCTAGTAATTGCCGCCCCGAGTGTGATACGTATAAGACAATGTTTGATTGAGTATTCGCGTGTTAGAAGAGGTGAGGCTGGACCAGGTGCGGGCTGGGGTGGGCAACATTTGGCAAATGCAATCAAATACAGTAGTGCGTTTCCGGTGATTATATTAAGTGCGTTGTTGAGAGATTTTGATGAGGATCGGTATGGGGTGTCGGAGAGTACATTGTTCAGAATGTGGTAGGTCTGACAGTCATGCTTGTCGTGAGAAGAAAAGAAATTTAATGCTTTCTACAGGCTTCTAGCTGTGTTTGGTAATTCATTATACTCATTCTACTGGGATGTAGCAAAGGATTGGGATCTGTCTTTGTTCTCGAATAGTCGTGTTCGGAACGATCCTGAATATCCATACGGCTTGAGGAAACGACGATTCTTCCAAAATCACGAAATATATTATTCTGTTATTGCAATGGATCTGTTGTTAAGATGTACTTGGAGTTTCAAACTGTCACCACATCTTGATCATTTCAATGATCTCGAAGGCGGGATATTCATGATGGAATTACTCGAAGTTTTTCGAAGATGGGTCTGGATCTTTCTACGGATCGAGACTGAATGGGGTATGTACATTGCATTGGTTCAAGAACGCCAATATGACACTGACATTATTGTCAATAGTGCGAAATCATAAACCTCCGATAAATGGACCCATATTGCTTACCGACTTTAACGCCTCGAATAAGATTGGGGATGAATCTGACGAGGATTGAACATATTCGAGGACGATATATGTACATATATAACAATGTATACTTTTATATGTTCATGAATCATAATACATTTCGGCTATCCCAATCAAGCGATCCCTGCTGGAATTGCCTGTTTGTGCTTTTGGACTCTAATCTTGTCGAGTACCACTTTCGTTGCGTCAACAATGATTTTCCATTCCACAGCTCTTATTCTGCTCTCCAATTTTTTTATATCGTCCCCCTCCTCAAATGGTATTTCCTCCACAACAACCGGCTCACCCATATCAACTTCTGCAATGACATAATGCACCATCACTCCCGTCTTTGTGATCTCTCCTTGTTCATAAGCCTTCATAGCTCTTTCTATCGCTCCGGCGCCGTTAAATTGTCCAGGTAATGCCGGATGTAGATTGATGACCGGCACATTTGCTTTTTGAAGAGGATCCAGAAAAGATGTAGAGAGAATATGCATAAACCCTGCACACACTACAATATCTGGTTTATCGGCAAGTACTAATTCTGCAAGTTTCGAATCATATGCTTGTCGTGCTTCAGCATCGGCATCAGGATTGGAAGATGAAGAAAATTGGGTTTTGTACGGTACGAGATTGTGATATGTCGTCGGTATGCCCGCTTCCGAAGCTTTTACTAGTCCTAATGCGCCTTTACGGTTCGAGATTACTCTCACAATCTGTGCATTGGGAATCGAAGGTTGATTGGACTGTGTTGCGTCGATTAATGCTTTGAGATTGGTGCCTGTGCCAGATATGAGGACTGTGATGCGAGACGCCATCCCTGACAAGTCAATTCCGATTGGCAAATCAGCCAAGTTATTGAATACTGTATGTAGTTTCACATGTCTCCAAGACTTTTATTAACTTTTCTGCCCTACGAGTTTACCATGACGTGATGTTCACTTTGTTTGTAATCAAGAGCTATAAACTTCTTCATATGGATACGAACTCATCGGAAGTTGTGGTCTTATAATGTTTCAAAAGTCAGATGTCCGTCATATAATATAGTAAAAGTTATGACAACTATGGCAGATGAAGCTAAAGAGCTTTCTCTACTCTCCAAACTCGAACTGCGCATCGCCCTTGCAGCAGATGATACTGCTTTAACCACAGTTTTGACCACATATCTATGTCCACTTCTACTTAAATTGAATTCTCCTCATGTCGCTGTACGAAATAAAGTAGTATCAATATGCACACACATCAACACACGTGTAACGCCAGAATCGGTGATACTCCCTGTCCAAGCATTACTTACCCAATTCAAAGAGCATAGCGGAGTGGCGTTAATACGATACTTTGATCTTTTATATATTAACAAGACACTCGATAGGATAGGAAAAGTTGAAAAAGAAAAATGCTTCGAAATATTCATCCAGGATGTTGGGGCCATGGAGACAAAGGGAGTGCCAGTGGAGCAAAGAGCACATGTTCTTCACTTGATTGTGACACTTTCGAATTTCATGACTCTACCTGGTCGAGGAACTGAGAAGGATGGATTGTTGCGAGAGACATTGAAAATCACCGATGAAGATGCAAATTGGCTCGCTGAATGGTTCGGTAAACTACTATTATTGCAATTACCACCCAAAAGCCAGTCACCAAAGAATTGGGTTTCGCCCGGATTGACAAGCAGCGAGCATGAATTCCTCACATTTTTTGGAAAAGAAACTATATGGACTTCACAATCGTCTACAAATTCGGTAACTTTGGCCCAGTCGAGAAGAATAGCAGCGCAGATGCTTGCCAGTGGAATGTTTAAAGATAGCGAAAGGTTCTTCCCGGCCGTATTTGCCTCTGCTGATACAGATTCTGTTCTTTCAGATATCGGTGACGATATGTTAAAAAGAGTTGTACCAAATACAGATTTTGAAGATCGTGTTCTAATTTCGAGGATATTCGAGCTTTTCTTTGGTACAACAGGAATAGATGCACGCCATGCGGCCCGACCAGCTCTTCGTCTAAAGTTGTTGAGTTATTTATCAAGATCTACAATAAGCACGACTTTTACAGATGAAGTCGCAAGGATGATTGACGATGGACTATCTCCAGCAACAATGGACGGTTCAGATACTGTAATGCAAGGTATGCCTACCACACATGGTAGCGTGAACCGAAAATCTCATGGTCTTGAAGAGACAAAACTCCGTGCAGGTCTATTTAATTATATTCGTTATCTTGCACGAGTGGGAAGTTCCGAAAGTCTTCATAAATTAGCGTCTGGAATTATAGAACGCCTGAAGTCTTTTGTAGAAGATCAAGGTCATCCGAAAGCTGCATATACATGCACTACACAAGAGCTTGAATCTCGTGCTTTTGCTTATGAGATTATAGGTATCATGGCTAAAGCTGGTCCTTCAGAAACAATCATTGAACCTAATCTAGAATTGCTGAAATGGCTTTTTAATTCGTTGAGTGGTGATACTTCGAGTTCTTCCATGTCAATCAGTATCGATCAAGCATTATCCACGATGCTGTCAACCTTTGCTAAACAGAACCTGCCTGGTTAGATAGTTCATGCACTGGAAGATCTGCTCCTCCATGAGATGAGAGAGTCTATTGCGGCGGCATCAAGTCCTGACAATCCTAGAAGAAGCACGAAATATATCGCAGTAAGATTTGCTAATCGCTGTCTACCGTTTGATTCTGTCAAAGCACGAACAATCGATCTGCTGGCTGCAGGCTCAGTATCTGGCGAAAAAGCAGAGATCATTGAGGAAGGGCGACGAGGCTTGAATCCTTACTGGTATAACATGCTCAAAGGCACAACCCTCGACCCCAAATCATTAAGATATCCGGGCTTTACTGCATTGACCAAATACCTTTTCTATGAGATGCAAACCAGCAACAATGTCCCGCGCCCATCAGATCCCAACAACTATAGTGCAGTGACGTTACATTTGTTGCAAGGCGAGCCAAGACTATTCGTCGACGCGTTACTCTTCTGTCGGCTTATATTGTATCGGGAATTGCTCTCATCATCGTCCAACATTATCAATCGTGTCCCACTAGATGATGAATGGGAGCGTAAATTGAATGTGCTTGTGAGTACAGATGTAGCCGCTCGCGATCATATAAGGCTTCAACTGAGGTCGATCAATAATCTTGACGTGCAGGCCACGACATTGATTGTGCTTGTTCGAGCTTTCAGCAATCTTTTTATGACAGATCAACTAGCTACATTACAAATAACTCCAGCAAGACAGGCCGAGATTGCGGAACTGTACGTGGACTTTCTTGCTTTGTTACCTGATGAGATAGTAGCCTACATCGCGTCTGATTGGCAGCAGTTGATCATACAGACTCAGTCCAATAATCCAACACTTCGAAATTACGCAGCACGAGCGGTAGGTGTCCTTGCTTCACATCCAGCAGTAGTCAACGATAGTGTTACTTATATCAATCAAAAAATAACTCAAAACAAGCAAGAGCTCCTCACCAGAGTTGGTAATCTGTCAGTCAATGAATTGACGAAATTGAATGGGGCAATCTTGATTACGACTTACTTTGCGACTCGTCTATCTTTACGACGTGGAAATAACCAAGAAAAACCTCCCTATAACATCTCCAATAGCCTTGAAGCACTCTTTAGAATGAGGGCAAGATCAAAAAACTTGACAGCTATAGAGATGGATTTGTTTGACTCTATAATCTTTGAAATGGCAGAATTATGCTTGTATCAGATCGTTACTCCTTCCTCTTTTGACAACATGGCTTCACTTACAACCCTTATTGATGATATTGCGGATCATGCAAAGTCTGGCAATGAACGTGCAATTATAGCTCTCGGCAAGGTCTCTACCATATTACCCGAGCCGATCACAATCTCTGGCTTTACGACAGATGTACAAGACATCAAAGACTACACAGATCTGTTACCATATATATTCTACAAGTTACATAAATTACACGATATCCGTACCGTCGAGTCACATTTCTCCGTCGGAGAAGCCTTTTCCTATCTTTCTGCGTCTTGGACCTCCTCTGCACTATCTACAGCTTTAGATATTGCGTGTGGTCCACCTACATCGCCTCCGCGACATGTCAGTGCCTCATACATTCTCCAGCGAATCCTAACCGATTGCGCAAATACCAAGCCCTCACTTCGGAAAGCTTCTGTCATCTGGCTGCTTTGCTTGATCCAGTTCTGCGGTCATCTCCCCGAAGTTCAAAATTCCCTTGCTGCATGTCAATCTGCATTCAAGCGTTGTCTTATCGATCGCGATGATCTGATACAAGAAACAGCTTCTCGCGGCTTAGGTCTCGTTTACGAAAAAGGGTCAGCAAATCTAAAGGAAGACCTCGTCAGAGATCTCATGTCTTCATTCTCAGACTCTCGCTCCAACACCAATAAAGGCGAAGGACGGGAAATGGCTACGTTGGCTGGACAAGTTCATGCTGATACGCAACTATTTGATACTGGTGCTTTACCTACTACAGCTGGCGAAAGTGTAAGTACATATAAAGATATAATGAGTCTCGCTGCTGAAGTTGGTGACTCCTCCCTTGTATATAAATTTATGGCAATGGCTAGTAGTAATGCTATATGGAGTAGTAGAGCTGCCTTTGGTAGATTCGGTCTTGGTGGCATATTATCCCAAAGTACAGGAATGGATGAGTATCTTGCCACTAATCCAAAAGTCTACATTTCTTTATTTAGATACAGATTCGATCCAAATGAGGGCGTTAGGAACAGCATGAATGCTGTCTGGACTTCACTTGTTAAAGATCCCGCAAAGATTGTGGAAAAGTATCTCGATGGAATTATAGAAGATCTATTGAAGAATATCTTTGGCAAAGAATGGAGGACCAGACAGGCTTGTTGTGCTGCTCTTGCAGACCTAGTTCAATCACGTCCGTTAGAGAAGTATGAAGTTTATCTTGAACGAATATGGAATGTTTGTTTCAAAGTCATGGATGATATCAAGGAAAGTGTAAGGACAGCAGCTACTACTCTGGCAAGAACTTTGACAGCGGTTCTTACAAGAACACTTGAGGCAGGCGGCGGTACATCTGCAGATAGGATGCTACGTTTGATTCTTCCGTTTCTACTCTCTCCTTCTGGTCTGGAATCTAGTGCAAAAGAGGTGCAGTATTTCAGCGTCAAGTCAATGTTAGACATTGTCAAGAAGAGCTCTGCGAAAACGCTCAGACCATTCATCCCTGAACTTGTTGAGAAATTACTTGGCTTGATGAGTTCTTTGGAACCCGAAGCGGTAGAATATGTTAGACTTAATGCAAAGAAATATGAGGTATCGGAACAGAAGATAGACGATATGAGATTGTCCAGCGTCAGAAGCAGTCCGATAATGGAAGCTATCGAACGTTGTTTAGACTTGCTTGATGATGAGACTATGACTAATTTACAGCCTCGGTTGGAAGTTGCTATGAAATCTGCTATTGCGCTGCCAACAAAAGTAGCATGCAGTAAAGTACTTGTCAGTTTGAGCACGCGACAGAGCTTTGTATTCAAGCCATTTGCCGATGGTTTCCTAAAGTCTTTAGAAAAGCTTGTCCTAGATCGAAATGAGACCGTAGCATCTTCATACGCTGTAGCATGTGGTTATGTGGCGAGAGGAGCTTCTGATAAGCAGATACTAAGGCTCGCTTCTTTTGTTAGAATGTTGTATTTTGAAAGCGTTGATGATCGGGAAGCAGTTGTGCCGAGGAAATCCATCACATCAGCAGACATTATTAAAGCTACAGCCAAACATGCAAATGACAGATTTCATGCATTTGCTGCAGAGTTTTTACCATTTATATTTATTGCACAGTACGACGCTAATGAAACAATCCGCGATATTTACAAGGGTGTCTGGAACGACAATGTTGGAGGATCCCGAGCAGTAGTTCTATACTTACGTGAGATTGTATTATTATCAGCTTCGCATCTTGAATCCCCACAATGGGTCATCAAGCATACCGTTTCAAAAGCTGTCGCTGAAGCGACTATAGCTATAGCTTCCTCGGTCGGTCTTGACCAGACGTCCGCGGGTCTTTTATGGCCATTGCTTGAAAAGGCACTTGCAGTCAAGACCTGGGAAGGCAAAGAGGTTGTCTTGACCGCTTTCGTTAAATTTGTTGAAAAAAGCCAGAGCTATTGGAACGCCAAGGTCGATCTTCAATCTAACTTTACAAAGGTAATCATCTCTAGTGAGCTTTTGGTTGTAACGTAAATCACTGACATATATCACAAAATTAGATAGCGATTCGTGAAGCGAAGCGGAACAATTACGAATATCGCAAGCATTCGATTCCTTTGCTTGGCAAATATGCACAGGCTCGCAAAGATCTAGATCTGAGTAATGTAATCTACGACACACTCATGCCAATAGTAAAAGACCTCGGCATCGAAGCAGAACAAGCTGATCACGTAGTCATGGACGGCGAAAAAGGCCCTGACAATACCAACATGTAAGTGGACTTTGCATATCCATGTTCTTTTTCGTTATTCTTGGCTGCATAAATACACGTGGCATGACGCGCGGTGTGTCGGAGAACAAGTTTTGCTGATCCATGAATTCATGAATATAGTAGGAACGCGATACTTGTAGGTTGTGTTAGTGCAATCTCCGATTCTATCAATAATAATGATGTCGGACTTAACTCAGAAGCCAATACGGTTGAACCAAATCTCATTCGAATTTTAAAAAGCTTAAACGAAATACGAGGTGTCAAACATACTTCCGGAGTTGACTCCGCAATTCAAAAATCCATGTCCACTTTGAAAGAACGCTTTCCCCTTTTGATGCAGTCCGCCACCGTTCGAGAGGTTCTACAACCACTTCAGCAGTAGATACAACTCTCCACATTGTTTGCGTTAATATATTATAGCATAGTACTTGTAAAATATTGTATATTATGATTTGATTCTCAGCATTCTACATAAGACAGACTCGTACAGTTTTTGCCTGAATCTCGGCTTATGCTGTCGCTAACGCATAATTTCTACTTACAACAATATAATGGTTTGGACCCCTAGGGGCTTTTTTTCTTTTAGAACCGTCCATTCGGATAAATATTACGATGGTGAAATTAGCCGAGCTCCGCAGTTTTTAAAAACTGCCGGCGCAATCTCAACTCTAAAAAATTTGAAAACTCTTTTACGACTTCTTCCATGATTCATGTTTTCAACTTGTTGGTAACGAGGATGAATGATAGCAGCTGATTAGAAGATGCTTTATCTTGACTGTGGTTTGATGCACCGAAAGTCACCAATCAGGTAAGGAGCCATTCTTGGATTAGCGCGATTACGAAAGCATCTGCATGGACTGCACGATCTATATCCTTGGGATTAAATAATATCAAGGTTGATGAGCAAATGTAACAATGCTCAAAAGAGCCAACTCTGTCCATGAACTTAACCAATTCCGGCTATGGTTGATCAAAATCAAGATTTTCGTGCTTGCAACAATGTTCATCATAAATTAGATCATTGAGTGGTGCCGAGGCTGATCAGAGCCTTAAAAGGTTGATGCTAAATCTGCTTTGGTATTACATATAATCGATAATGTCATGCGTGCATTGACGCACAACGATTTTGCCGTACACTTCTCCGAAAAGAACAAGAGGAACAAGGCTGAAATGATTTGTTAATTATCAATATTTCCATTTCTTCAAGGAGATCTGCATGATAGAAACGGAAGTTGTGTAACTTCCGAATGCCGATCAGCAAAAAATAGTGCTGGAACAAAACACATCTTGTGAGTATACCGCTTGCCCGTTTAAGCCAGGGCAAATTTGATAATTGTTTTTTGGTCATAATTGACGACGGAAAGCATAAATCTATATTAAAATTTCCATTTTCTTTTTAATATCTCTTGGCTATTACACACATCACAAACGCTCGGCCCATTTGATGGCTTTACGCCTTAACCTACTTGATTTGTTAAGCTATCGTTGTATATGCGTTAGTAGTGTACCATGGAATCTTTGACAAAAAGAAGATATCTTGTGGCTTATAATTAATATTATATACAATAAAGCAACGATCCAGGGTTCAGCCTAACACAGATATGATCGTTTTGATAAATCACACTGGCTCTATACTTGTTCATTTGACATTTCCAGCGTCAAACACTCTTGAAAGCACAGACTCGAGGTGGGTCAATCATTTCTGCGGGTGCCACAATCACAAATTTTCGTTTCCCATCGGCTTGCCTGCCTAACACTAAGATTGTTTTCGTAGGTCTGTATCTTGTTAGCAAAGTTTCTTTTTGCGATTGGTTCATTTTCATAAACTTTTCCGTCATCCAAGACTTTCAAACTACAAAGCCTCGGTTCATGTGCATTTTTCATAGGCGTTCACTATTCTCGCGTGGCTTTCTTCTTTCATACCTGTTCAATTAAAAGCACTGAACTCGGGTTCAGGTACTGTGCCGCCAATGAAGCTTAATCGTTAACAATACTGAAACATCCACTCTTGTGCACCGAAACGTTGTATTTTTCTCGATCAATAACAACACAGTATGTTCTGATAAGAAATCATTTTTTGAGATATACCAGATTAGCCTGTAGTAATTCCTTGATTCTTTTCAGTCTTGACTGAAGCACTGTCATTACCTGTTGTTTACCGAGTCTTAGCTGAACAATTACTTTAACTGCATAAAGAACGGGCCTCGAAAGGTAATTGGTTGGTCGTTTAGAGTCACAAAAGTTCATTTTTGAATTCGACGAAATAGCATAAATACTTCATTTTGCTGACCCAGGGGTGCGTATACAAACGGATGTTGGTTGGCAGATGCAACAGCGGAGGTCTGCTAAGAACCAGAGCAATGAAGATGATTTAGACGTTGCGTCGTCGACCGCATCTGCTTCACGGTCTTCACAAAGTACGCGCGCCGGTCGTGGACGATCGGAGAATCAACAAGCAATAATCTCAACTCGTCACCAATCTTCACATCGATCTCGCGCTGGTTGTTGGTATGTAATAGATTCCTATCTTATGGCGTCTTTACTCAACATTGAAACATACTTACTTGTCTTTGATAAATAGGACTTGTCGTGAGCGTAAAGTCAGTTTACATAGACTATGTTTATTGACTTTTCCTGACTTGTAGTAGGTGAAATGTGGTGAAGAAAGGCCAATATGTAGTGTAAGTATAATTGATACCCTTTACGTGATACCATACTCAAGATTAGAACAGCAATGCGTTCGACTTAACAGGACCTGTAATTGGGAACAACGTTGGAAGTTTGATGATTCAACAGAAGTCATTGTCAAAAAGTACAGTAACTTTTCAACTGCAGGTAATGCTGTCTGGCATCGTTAGTCTCGAGTATCCGTGTTGTTGTGCGTAATACTAATTCTAAATAACAGCCAACGTATCTCGAGTCGGCGAGTCGTCTGATGCAGCAGTGTCAATACCTGACGACGCTCTGCCGACTTTCAAGGAGTTAATCACCGACGAAGATCGTGAGATCAAAGCTGAACGTAGTCCTCCAGGTACATACAATGTAATTGTCAATCCTACGAGTTTCCGCAGCCTGCCGGAGTATGCATCAATCGAATGTCCTCGCCGAGGTAGTGTCAATGAAACGATGATTTCTCAAATCAGTCAAAGCCAGTCACTAAGCCCTTTAGAAGACTATGGTCCAAATGTGGTAGTCTTACCGAGATTCGAAGATGCCGCACCCGTACCTTCAGGACTTCTTGTTAGTCCTATAGAGTATCGAAGACAAAGCCTTTCAACACAACTTCATCGATTGAATATTTTGAATACTACGTCCAACACAGATGGCCAGCCTCTAACTACGCCTCTTAGTCCAATCGCATATGACGACGAACAATTGTTGAATCATTACAAGCATTTCATATCTCCACGAATATTCACAATCGCTGTGCATAGTTTCCTGCCCGATTCACCTGATCCGATACTTTTGGCAGCCCGGACTTTCCTTCCTGTAAGTTCAAACTACTCTGTTGTGATATGGTTTTATATCTCTGATCAGGTGTTGTAGCTCCATCACGCCATATGCGCACTGTCTTTGTTGTCCTTATACTATCAGGGCCATTACAGACTCGAGACGATTATAGAACGGGAGGGATTGGGAACTAAACAGCTTCGTGAACTGGATAACCTAGATGTCGATAGTGATGGAGTGTTTTATTATCACTTTATTATGCTTGTTCATGATGCTTCTTACCCTCCAGACGAGACTGCCATCGCAAGTCCTTCGGAATACGATGACGTACGATTTCCATCATTACCACCAGGAGGAATTCACTTGAGACAACTTGGCCGTCTTGCAACGTCCAGAAACGGCGATCGTCCCACGGCCGCTTTACAGGATTGGTTGATTCTCGGGTTTGCATTATCATTTGACGCTCAAGCAGCAATGACAGGCTCTGACATGCAGACTTTGGCAGCTGCACATTCTAACGGAGCTGTCCTGACTTGTTTACCGTTTCGATTACGATCAATGCCACCGTTACTCAAGTTTGAAGATCAAGATATGCACATGTTTCAAGCTGTAAGCGCATTTTGCTGTCGGATGATGGGTATGAATGTCAAGATCGGTCAAGCCGCATTACGCTGCAGGAAACAACAGGAGCAGAGTGATGATCAAGATCAATCAAGGTTAGAATGGGATGAGACGATCAAACTCCTGTCTGTAGAAGCGTGGCGTGAATGGCATAATGCTTATCCTATTAGTGTATTTCCAATGAACGATCCAACTGCAGCTAAAGGATGTACTCCTAGGATTCGACAAATCTTTGAGACAGTAAGTGATGCACTTTTGACGATACTCTTGGTAGAAATACTAATGATGAAATAGGCATTCATGTATCATTGCATCAACATGACGTATCTCAGTACAAGCATGTATTCTGGACAACTAGTCCCTGATGTGGCATCAGCTCAGGTCATTGATCAACACTGTAAAAACATTCTACTGTTAGCAGAGACGATTTATGAAAGTCCTGAACGTGGTCGACCTTCTTTTGCATTTGCTTGTTTCCTCGTGTCGGTCACCGCATTCACTCCTAGTTACAGAACTACGGCAGAACAATTGATTTTGGAGATTAATAAACATTCTATACGCAGGAACCATTCACGAGTTTACGAATTGATGAGAATAATTTGGGATGAAGAGATTAGGACGAATAATAGAGTCGATTGGTGGACTATTGCGAAACAACACAATATAAACCTGACTGATTTTGGTATGTGATTTGGAATGTTAATATAAAAGTCATATGAAGAATTGATTGCATGTATTTGCTTTTTTTAAAAAAAAAAGATTGATTTCCATAATCAATTATAACGCAGCGGAGACGGCCTAAATATAGAGATATGTACTACTAGACTACATTATATAGCTAATGTTCTACACAGAGATGCATGTCGATTATTGACCATCAACTGTTTTTTTTTGGTATGTGATATGGTATGTGATATGATATGTGCTTTGGTATGGGAAGTTATGGTCCTCGGCACGTTCGGCACCGACGATCATAATCATCCTCGATCCATGGTACAAACATGCCCCGTAGCGATCAAAGCTTAAATAAAAATCTCCGGTGGAACCACTCGTACCAACTCTACCAAACAGTACTACAGCCAAGGAAGGGACCGGAGAGCCAAACTCATGCATGGCGAGGCCATTGGCGTTTCGAAACCATGGATGTCCTCTGTTTTCATTTCTGTATGGGGGTTAGTTCGGCAACACCCGCTTGTAAGATATCAATCGATGACGACCGGCAATGAAGATGTGCACTATAATGAAAGCGTATCACGGAGGGAAAGTATACAGATAGACGTGAATTCTATACTGAGCCTCTTTCCGTCTTTTCCACCTTTTGGTGAAAGATATGTAGTCTCTATTGATGTCGTTGGGGGAGTACATTTTCTGTAAAGATACTTTGGGATATGAGTAGTACAACACCGGAGAAGTGCACGTCAGTCGTCTCGATGGACGTGTTCACGCGGTGCAGTATGCAATCATGCAATCATTGAGGTATATGTATTTGTTTCAAGCTAGACCATTATCTCTCGGCTATGTTCAAATGATGGTCATGGATGTTAGACGTTATTTATGTTGTAAATGATCACACGATGCAGGAATATATAAAATAATGCAGCTCAATGTCTTTCCTGCTTGGTGGTGATTGGACACAGACATCACATATTAGGTGTTGGAACGTGAAATCTGAATAGGTATATGGGATGCTCTATACAGGCTAACTCGACAACGTTGGCGGCTGAGGCAATTTCGCTTTTACACCCAACCACTTTTCAATACACTTCAAGTCATAGTACAAATAGGCCAACAAATCGAGCATCCCCACTGACTGAACAAATTCCACTGAATCTCCCGTTGTGCGACACTTGTCATGATCAGACGATATCTCCAAGAACATTGCGATCAGTTCGGAAAGGACATTTTTTTTTTCTCCTTCAAAGTCTCTGATGGACTTACATTTGAAAAGAGGGCTAAGGTCTTTGAGAAGCTTATCTAGTTGTTCAGCGTATAGTCGGGTTCCAGGCTTGACAGGTTCCAAGTTGAGGAACTTAAGAACAAAGAAATAACCGTGATAGGTCCCACTAAACGGCAACCGGCAAGATTCCAGATCCTCCGATTGGAAAGGCCGTACCAAGGCTGACGTATATTCTGTACGATGATGATTGACCGCATCTGCCAATATTTGGACACTTCTAGAAGACTGGCTTGATGGATTACATACTACCCACCCTAAGGAGTTCAATCTATTGATTGCCTTCTCCGCTACAGGAAATGCGCGCCATACATGAAGGGCAATGATGGTAGTAACCGCATATGGGGAAGAGCGGAACCAGTCTGGGACGCTAAGCCATAATCAGTACCAAAATCGATCACTTGATGCAGGACTTACCGTTCATATTTATGACTCTTGATTACGTGACGAGCTCTCTCACACGCGTCGGATAGGGTCTCGTTGACTTGTCCAATGGACATGTCACGAAATCCACTATCCTGTTCACCATGTCTGTTATCAAATCAGCCTCAATCTGGGTACTCCTGACATGTGAACAACTTACTCGGTCGGTGTTGTCTCGTCACTATCTGAAGTATGCGTGCTAGTGTCCTCAGGTGGTGAATTGTGTTGTTTGTCATGGTTCGTAGCTTTAGGTCGTGATAGACGTGCATGCCGTAGTGGTAAGGCCTCATGCTCATGACCCCGATGGGTCAGTAGCTGATTCTGTCTTTCGGTTTCTTGTTTCGGGCGTTTCGGGACGGATTCATCGTCGCTCGCACTACGTTTCATTTTGTGCTGATTTATGCGGCAGAAGCGTCACTTGGTCAGAAGAAGTTAAAGAACAAAGATCAAAGACGAAACAGGGTCAGAAGCTCCTTTTGTAGTATCTCGGTTCGCATCTTTTCTACATTCTGAGGACTTTCTAAATCCTGCAGCAAGGCTGCGGAAGATTATCATGACTTTCCCCGCACGTTTCGCAATTTGACCTGAAGCGAGATCAATTTTGGCTACGTTACGATTTAGTGGTAGATATATATACATGGTTTGGCTGACGTGTTGTGATACATCCATACATACGCTCGTAGAATACTACAGTATACATTTTACCCAGTAATATAGAATAAATCACTACGAAGCACGAAGTGTCTAAAAATAACTTTGCTTTGATACTGTTGCAGACGTCATCGTCCCGAGTTTCGAAATCCTTCCCGCGCTCCCGGCCACTCCCGCCCATGAATTGCGGGAAGGATGACCCACACCATATTTTGAAATCCTCCCGGTCTTCTCATGGGATGAACCCCACATGTCATGACTGAATGTATTGACACCCCTTGCCTTGGTCATTCACAGCCCGACACGGGTTTTGTCAGCTCCCGTAGTCTCGAATAAGTTGTCACATCAGTAAATTACATCTTAACGGAAAGACGTGCAGGGTCCCATCTCCTTATCTACTTCGAAAACAGCCGGGTGAGCCCGGTTTTGTCTTTCACTGTGACTTCTTCACTCTTCCTGGCTAAGTGGACCTGAATGACCCTACAAAGCACAGAACGACAGATCTAATATTAGTTCTTTATACTCCATTTATGCACTCACTAATATCTCAGAGAGATAGTATGCCTGTCTATATACCGACTACTAAATTCCTCAAATACGAAGTAGAATACGTCATTCTTAACAACTAATATGGAGCTTCAATTCTAGTAGTCCCATATTTCAACCCGGATCGCAACGGAGGTCTAGTTTTGCTACTAAAATCACTGATGTCATGTCAAATCTCAATAAATATAACCCTAGATAGCCATGTCCACTGTCTGACATCTATTTGGCATGAAACTTCGCTGCGATTATATTCAACTGGACATGCCTGTAAAACTGTATCGCGCATGTCAATAGCCCTAGCTAGATGAGCGAAGCGGAGGTATGAGCAATTATCATGGGGACGTATGGTTGGCCAATCGAATGACTTGTGAGCTGTGATGTCACCGGTTTGATAGTATGATGATGCCGCGTAGAATATATCATCTCGCCGAACAATTATCTAGGCCGTCATGTCTGCAGTGGAATGAGAATTCCTCCAGAACAACATGTCGACAAAAAGTTCAAGCTACAATCTATGGAGTTGGACACTAGCATAAACACATGCTTCTAATGTGATATGATTATGCGGTCATTCTATCTTAGTGGCGAACCAACGTGTGACAGAAACGGCTTGAAATGATATCCTTCGTGAATTTTGCAATGATACCTCTGATATCATACCAACCTTGTTACATTGTCATTTCGATACTCACGCAGGACATATGCTAATCAGGCATAAGATGTGATAGACGTCATAATCAAAAAAGTAAAATAATACGCTCAGATTGACATCATGGATAACTAAAGCAGCATAGATCAAAAGCACTTACATATACGATTGCGAAACTCCTGGCAACTATTATATGACACCCAAATGGTGTTCCGTTCTGTGATGAATACATTGGCGGCCACTGATTACGCTTTCCATCATCTGAAGTATAGGTCATACGAGTTGTTTATAAACTTTTCGTCATAGACAGGGTCTCCACCAAACATACTCCTGTAAGCTTTGAGATCTGGATCCACAGGCTTATTTGCATTAGTGCTTTTTTTATAGTCCATCACATTTGTTATCACTCCCTGTAACCTCGAACTCGTTAACTTATCATACCAGTGAATTACGACTTTGATGAAGAGCGCCAGCTGAAGGATTTTTACATGGTTACCTTGGTGCGCAGCCATCTTGGCTAGCGACTCTAGAAACAATTGGGCCAATGGCTCCACTTTTTTTTTCTGGGTTCTGGACAGTTTGTTATAGCATGATTTCGCGATTTTTGTAACGTTCAGCAATCCTTCACAGATAAAGTCGTCATAATATTTTGATATCTCCTGAATCAGCTCAGAAATGGTGGTTGTAGAACTCTGGTCAAACTCGCTGGCATTCAAGCTCTTTTCAGAGGATTCGTCTTTTCCAGTAGTTTTGCCGTTATGCTTGATCAGTTCCTCAAACTTCCCATCAAGACTCGACATCGCCATCTGCAAACCTTCAGTCGATTTACGTGCTTTATTTATTTTTTGTGAAGATTTTGCTATGATTCCTGAAGCATCCGAGGATGTACCTGCAGACGCTTCTTCATTAGCTGCAATGGATGTCAATGCCTCCACGAGAGCTATCATTGGTGTATAATCACGCCACTTCCCGAAAGCATCAATAATTTGGTCCAAAGCCGGTGATGGAGACCTGGAGCGAATGAAGCTTAGTTTAGTCGCACAAAATCTGTGACGAATGTTCAGACTTACTTTAATAAACCTGTTTGTACACTCAGAATCTCAAGGATCGTCTTGCACTCTTTTCGAATAGTCTCATCATTACACGAGGAATGTGTCTCGACTTTCGATCGCTTGGTCAGATGAAATCTACCTGAAGTTAGCAGGAATACTGATTGAGATACGAGAAGGCTCACGGGGGATTAGGCGTCGTCGCTCGGCTTGGGTCCACCGCTGGGGAGATTCCCCGGGATGCAGACCGTTTCGTGCCTCCCGGAAGCGAAGATACCAAAGGATCACCAGAGGTATTATATGATGTACGATTTCCAGCTCCAGGCTCGGAGGGTGAGCTTGATCCTCGGGGTCTGCCTCGAACTCCTGGTCCAGTGTGGCTCGGCTTCGCATTTGACGTTCCACCAGCTTTCGATTGATTCTGTGAAGTGTTAGACTTTCGTTCCATTATTAATGTTTGTACTTGGAGAAGCGTTAGCTTGTAGGAAAAAAACTTAGCAGAATCAAAACCTGGCTGGGGCCACTCGCTCTTTTTAAGCTCGCTTCTGAAGCCTAAAGGATTTCAAGCCCGAAGGAAGGCTTTGTAATGACATCGATTCAAACCTTGGGACGCTTGAGTGTGGGGTCTTTACCCCGCTTGGCCCATGCTTGGTGATTCCACAAATTTGAAAACGTGAATCCAGTGTGACGTCAAAGGTAACTTTGTTTCGGAAACATAAATCTATGCCATATTAGATAAGCAATCAAGAAATCTCTAATATCAAATCACATAGCCTAGAGGCATCTACTAAAACGAGATCCCATGAATATACCATTATCAAAAGTAGAGCTATTGTCCTGACCGCGTGCAAACGTATGTAACACGTTCTGAATGTTAATTTTCGAATGCGCAATAAGTGCATTTAAGGCTGCTCGGTGATCTTTAGCACTTTGATATAATACATTCTCTTCCCAGTGAAGATCTTTGCGACCGGCAATATGGAAGATCTGATTTTCATCTAGCTAATAAGATCGGTTGTTTGGACGATGTCAAGTGGGCTAGAATCATTTTCCTTCTCCTCATGATTGGGAGCTACAAAGTCGAAGTCCAACTGCGACCTCCAGAGGCTGCTCATTTTATATGCTGACATTGAGCTGCGGTTTTGTATGAAACGACCTACCTTCCTCTTGTCAGATTATGAGTAGCGTTTCGTGATGCCAAAGTTTTGGTCGCTCGTATGTTGCCTTTTACTGTGACTTCTTGACGCTGTATCAGCTGAGAATCTTAACAACCTTACATGAGCCAACGTTGGACGATTTGTACTTTATCTATCTATTTACTCCTGTCTCGCAGAGATGGCATGCCTATCCACTTACCAATTAATGACTCCTGAGTGCCAATTTCTAGACGATTCTTCGTCACAACTTCTTGCAAAGATCAACAATGCTATTGATTATAAAACTATCGCGCAACACAATCGCAGTCTCCAGATCATATTTACCCGCAGAGTTTTCGGCGTCGTTGACTGTTTGAATAGTACTTTTAAATTTCTCTGTAGCCTCTTCCAAACCAAGCCACATACAATCTTGCATTCCATCCGAAATCTCATCTTCCGTCAAATCCTGCCGTCCAAGGTATTTAACAGCGACCGCTACGTACGCATAAGGTATCTGATGTAATGTGTCGCGATACTCTTCTACTACTGCGAAACAGGTATCATTATCATTGAGTTGCCACTCGTCCCGATTCTCCCTCTTGTTATCTTCTGTGTGTTTGCAGTCTTCCTCCCGATTTTTTATGTCTATATCAGAACTCCTACGTAATAGATCCGTAACATCGTCCGGCGTAATCAATCTCACTTCCCAACCCGTCTCTTCCCTCGCTTCTCTCTTTACAGCTACTTCATGACTTTCCATCTTCTGTTCTCCACCTTTGCTGTCTCCATCAATGATGTATTCGATCCCTCCACCTGGTAACTTGCAGTACTCCATCCTCTTCCTCTCCGGTTCTTTTTCGTCATTTGTATCTGTTCGCGGTCCTTGGTCATTATCGTCGTGAGTTTTCCGTGGTTTAATCGGCAGTAGTGCTACCTCGAATCCGCCATCGTGTTTTCTTCCTTCGCTACGCTCTGTAATTCCCCTGTCTATGTTCTGCTCATCGTCGATTGACTTGAAGATAACAACGCGTACAGCTCGGCGTTCGGTATATGTTACACCTGGGAGTGGAGTGCCGATCTTCATATATGGGACTGTGCGTGTTGTTGGCATTGTAACAGTTCAATTATTATCCGGTATGAGAGATAAGTATATTGCTTGCAGTCGCAGAACGAGTTTTTACTAGATCTGTTGTGACAACGCTAAAGTCTAGAGCGTGACTTTTTTTGAAGAGAGGTGGTCGATCATGGCATGGCGTAAAACACCTAATTCAACAATATGAAGATTCACTCTTTGGGGACTTACATGCTTGGTACTGACACGTTTCAACATTACAGTACCGTCATGGAATACGTCATTCTTAACAATCAATTGACCATTTAGTATTCACCGTGGAGCTCTGTTTTTGCGACCCAACGTCACTGATGTCATGATGGATCTCCATGCAACCATGTTGGTTAATCGTGATACAGAAAAAGATCATCAAGAACCACTCGACAAACAAGCGGTTTATATATTTTGCACACTCAGTTAGACAAATAGAGAAACTTCTATTCGAGATTTCAAACATAATCCTAACTACCGATCTAGTCGCGCAGAGCTTGACTCTAGCTATTATAACTTAAGTATCTAGCTTTTTCTGACTAGCTGTATCATCGTTTCAACATGGATAGCAGTGGACTCTAATTCTCACTACTTACCGTCATAGTTGTCTGTCATGATAGATATCTTTCTGCAATTGTTTACTACCGATATAGTCAGCTAGACCTCAAACTTACGCTATTATATATCTTTTCCCTTTATCATAGTATCTAGTTTTTGATAACATCCATAATTAACGCGAATAGCAATGGCGCCCTAGTCTTCACTACTCAACGTCACGGATGTCATGACAGATCTGAATACAATCATATCGTGATACCTAGCCAAACAAATAGAGAAAATACTACCTGGGAGCTCTAAAATAATCTTAGCACATGTATACTACCGATGTAGTCGTGCAGAGCTCGACTCGAGCCCCTCATATGTCCTTTGTCGTTATTATAGTGCCTAGTTTACACTAACTTTTGTCATTCCTTTTATAAGTCCATCATCGCTATTGTTAAACAGCAAGAGATTGTCATTGAATATTATTATGAATAGTGTTTGCTATTGATAAGATTACAAGTCTATCAATAACGATTGTAGCTGTCTTGTTATAAGTCTCTGTATAAAGATTATTGTTGGTATAACTATAAGTTATCAACGCCATCATTGAAAAGCAAACAGGATTAGCGCCATTGTCGTTAAATATTAATATTATAAGTCTATCAGTTATTATTACAAGTCTATCAATTATACTTCTATCGAAAAAAGAAGCGGTCATTATACTAAGAACAAACATCAAGCATCCTCATCTTCGGCTTCCATTCTACACAACATTTCCTCGAGAAAGCCTTCGAGAAAGCCTTGGATACCATCGCCAAGACCTACTTGACCACCAAAGTGATCACACTTGTCAATTTCCTGCATCATTTGACAAGTCTTGTGCACTAATTTCCGCATCTTCTCGTGAGCTTGTCTTTTTAGTAGGAGATCTTCTTGTATTGATTTCCTGCTAGCCATGTCATGGTGATTAATGTCACTTTGAGCATTCTTTGCATGCAGAGCGAGTTGACAAGATCTTCGATGGAAAGCTGCCTCTAGAGCTGGAATTATGACTACAGACAGGGCTGTAATTTCAGTTCCATCTTCTGAATTGTCATGTGTTGGAGTGTTTGAAGTGATATAAGGTTGTATGGGTGAATTATAGCCCGAGGAAGCTGCATCAGCACTTATTGATACTAGATTATTATTCATATTATTGGTGTCTTGAATATTAGTTGTATTGATAGACAAGGATGAAGATATAGGTGTGATTTGAGGTCTGACAGGAGTACCATTTCTTGTACCAGTGGCAGTTAATGAAGTGTTTGCTTCACCATTCTGGGGTAATGTGGATAATGAAGACAGGAGGCCATTGTATTTACCATTCCTTTGTCTGAGAGATTGTGGTGGTGATTGTTTTACCGACTTTGAATCCAAGATAATCTGTTGTATACCTTCGTTAATGGTTTTGGTCGATGTTGGTGTAGCATTAGTCAGAATAGTCGCTCGAGATGCTTGAAGTGAAGATAATGGTGAATTCATACTGCTTGATAAGTGTCGTTCTTGAACATTTGTGCGAATAGGAGGATAGACTGGTGAATTCTTCATCGGTGACTGCGGTAGAGGAATTTGAGCAGCAGATTGCTGTCGAGAAAGTAATGGAGCCGCCGGCCTTGGAGTGGTATTGATAGTTGTAGTTGGTAAAGGATGATGTTGGACTTCAATTCTATTCTCTCCTGATCCTTGCACCTTTGTGTTTAGTTGCGGAAGTGCATCAGTGGTTCTGGAGTTCAGTACTGATGCATTCATTTGTTTTAGACCTGCCCCCCGTCTTGTACCTGGCCGAACCGTCCCAAAATCCCAGAGATCTTCGTCTTGTGAATCTGCATCTGGTGATCTGTCATCGCCAGAGTCTTCCACATCTCGTCGATGATGTGTAGCAGCCCATCTGTCATGTCGTTCTATAAGTTCAGTAAGATATGTAGTTTTCTTTCCTTTCTTCAACCAAGCATGTTTCAACAATTCTTTTGCACTCGGACGTTCCTTTGGTTCCTTTCTGAGACATAATTGTACAAAGTCTTTGAATAAGGGACTGAAAGTACCTTCGAGAACCGGAGGAGGGTTTTTGGGAATAAGAAATAAGACTTTCATAGGATGAATGTCAGCATATGGTGGTTCCCCGTTAGCCATTTCCAAAGCCGTAATGCCTAACGACCATATATCTGCTTTATGATCATAACCTGATTGTTTAATGACTTCTGGTGCCATCCAAAAAGGCGTACCGACAAAAGTATTCTTTTTTGTCATTGTAGCAGATAATTGACCAGAAACACCAAAGTCTGCCAACTTGACTTGCCCATTTGCGCCGAGTAGTACATTAGCGGCTATAACAGATTAGCATTTATCATTCATACTTTGTCTAGGTATGGACCAACCTTTAATATCTCTATGAAGTTTGTTATCGTTGTGTAAATATTCCAATCCCAGTAATAACTCTCGAACAATAATAATAATATATTCCTCGGGTATCAAGCCTGGTTTCAGCATATCTCCACAACTTCCTCCCGAGCAATACTCCATTATGATCCATAGATCCGATCCTTTTAGATATGATCCATAATATTTCGTAACGTATGGCGAATTCAGTCCTCGAAGAATATTTATTTCCGTTATTATGTCATCGACGTCGTCTTCTGCCGTTTCCACGTCGATTATTTTGATGGCAATGACTTGACCATTTCTCTTATCTACACCCTTGTAGACTTTACCAAAACTTCCACCACCAATACACGCTTGTTTTGTGTACAAAGTCTCGGGATCGGTATTATCGTCAAGCATAGAAGTCATGATTGATTGATCCTCGAGAAGTATGCAGGTGGATAAGCCTTTAATAAGAATCCTCCACAAGGACTACTCCAATTATTGTATAGGATTGCCCTGGGCAGCCCTCATTCCTGCCGGAAATTACTTGCTTTCTCGGTGATATGATAATAATTTGTTTATCGGCACGTTTCTCCAAAACCCGCTCTTTTGTTGCTGTGACCTTCGAATCAATTCGTTCGATATCCCTTACGAAAATCAATAGCGAACACCAATGCGTATTTATGAGATTTCTGTTGATAATTTCCAGGCATAAAATTTGGTCGACTGGCTTCAGACCAATCTTATTACTGCAGGCACCACCCCACGATGATACAAAAACAAACTTTGAACGAACAAGCGGGGTATTGAAATGTCAAGAACTATGACGTGGACGCGTCAGGCGTTATTTTCTGTAATAATTCAAGGGTAATCTATGGAAAAATATACTACAATATCATATAGATCGCTATGCTTGAGAAAGAATACTAAAAAGTCAGGCCCTTAGCTCTCCAAATGCTCTACCATGACCGTGCCGTTCTTTAGACCAGCTTCTTCCACAGTCTCATCTAATGAAGTGATTAAATTCTTACCCATCGCTATAAGTTCAAAATCAACATCTGTTTTTCCATCAAGCGGCTCTGCTTTCAACCATTCATATATACGTTGTACTTTATCCGTTAACGTAAATCTCCGAACAACTCTACCGCCAGACCATCTAAACTGTATCCGCGTGGAAGTTGATGGATCTTCCGGTTCAGTATGAAGTCTATCTGACGGAATCTTGGTAAATGGTGTCTCTTGAGATTCGGAAGCCTCCTCCATGTGCACATCGTCTGTAGGAGAGTCTTCTATAGTAATCGGTGAATCATCTTTGATTATCTTTGTCAAAGAATCAGGATCCTGGGCTTTCTGAATTGGTGTGCTGGTAGAACCGTTCTGCATACTGTTCTGTAATGCCAATTCCATCATTTCCTCTTCTGTCATCTGATCTACCGTCTTCATCTTTTGTTCTGGCTTTCTGTTTGCAACAGGATTTTTGGCAGATACTTTAAGACTGTATCGATCCAGAAATTCATGCAAATCCATCAGAAAGTCCGAGGGTTTTGGTACTGGTGGACCGGACCATACTTTGACCTGCTCGCCTGTCCTCGGGTCAACTATAGCTACATGCGGGTACTCGTTCTCGTCGTCTTTCCTTTGGAAATAATAATTAATGTATTGACCACCTTTTGGGTCATCTTTTGTATATTGCATGAATATAAAATGTTCCGTCACCGTATCTCTGACGGAAGGATTTTTCCATATATCACGGTTGAGAACCTGACAATCAAATATTGATGGGTCTTGTATATTGACTAATATCCACTTTTCCTCCTCTTTTCCTTGATCACGAGCTTCGTCCCAAGAATGGGGATATATGAGATCTATTGGGGGTCTGAACAGCTCGGCCAACAGATTTGATTTTGAAGATGTGTCCGATGCTCCTCCGGTAGCCCGACTAAGCTGCTCACGTTGGCCCAGTGGGTCACGTTCATCCCACACCGAAGATGGCTGTTGGTTGAATATACCAGGTGGTGCTACAACTTGTCAGTCTTGATCATGCTTATCGTGGCGTCTGAAACAACCTACGTCTACGAACGGGTCTAGGAAAAGCGTCACCCAGACTTGCTCTCATTCCTCCCATGCCTCCATAATCCAGATCAGGCCCACCTACCAATGTCTCTGTCGTTCTGGCCATGGGAGCTCGCACATCGTCTTGTCCTCCAATGACTCCTCCGGAACCATAAGCTTCTTCTTGTAATCTTCTAGCCATAGCCTCGTCATCTTCATAATTCCCGTGAGAAGGATCAGTCCGAGTATTACTTTCTACCATGTCTTCATCGTCAGAATCGAGAAGTACAGCACCGTTAGCATCTTCACGATATGAAGTCGTTGTGGGGCGCGATGGTACAGCAGTAGTCGCTGATACAGGCTGTGATTGAGTTGTTTCTGCTTCGGTCGTGCCCATATCAACTCCTCCGGCATCGAAATATAACTGTATTGCCTGTTCGAGATTATTTTCTGTCAAGGTGAGATATTGTTGTGCACGTTCAAGTGTGGCGCCAGTGATGGACGTAAATTCAGCCAATGCGTCCTCCATGACTGCAACACTTGTCTGGGACAGACTCGAAAAGACGAAAGTTTCACAAAATCAATGAACCGATAACCAGATCTATCAACGGTGAAGCTGCGCGACAAGTAAGTAAAATAATGTGTTGAGGTAGATAAGCAGCTTCACTGTGCTGTTCTGGAGTGAATTTATCAGCAACCAAAAAAATCAATTGACAGACGTCATAGCGCCAAGAACGAATGTGACACCCTCAACAGTTACATATAACATGTTCATATTACGTTTGATGTCCATTCACGATTCCATGCGATGATAATTTCAACATAATAATGTTTCAACTTTTGCATGTTAATTAACATTACTACTATAGTAGAATAGACATCGGTCCATAATTAATTTATTCTAAGAGCAAACCCTAAAGATTTAGCATCGCATGTACTGCTGCCTCACTAGATACATAAATAGTGTCATGACTGTCAGGAAATCCATTGAAACGTGTCGCGCTACACTTGGTATATGCACCCATGTGTTCAAAAAATAACCAATCACCCACATCGAGCAGCGTTGCACAAGACCATGACGTAGTGATACAATCAATACCATCACATGTTGGTCCCCAGATACTATATTCGGTCAACATCTTTCCAAAAGATTCAGAGGACTTTTTCAAGGTTTCCGGCTGATATTGATTGAAGTAATGATTCCCGCCAGCTTTCAAGACTTTAGGCACGGGCTGCTGATGATCAAACATGATGGAACTGAAGTTGCCATAGACACCATCGTTGATATATAACATACAGCTGGTCTTGTTCATGGCATCATCCTTGATGGCACGTCGAGCAATAACGTTTACTGCGATGGTAAAGGCTGAGGCGACATAGAATCTTCCAGGTTCAGCAATGACACGAATATGTGGTGGAAAGTATTCCTCCACCGCAGATGATAATGCCATTGCCATTTCCTCGAATGTGTCGCTCATGAATCCTCCCCCGACATCCAAGATTTGCAGATTGTAGCCAATCTCCGATGCCTGCTCAAAAACGGAGTGAGCATCACGAACAGCATTTACAAAAGCTTGAGGATCAGAAGCTCCAGATCCGACATGGAATGCAACTCCAACAATATCAAGTTCGAGTTGTTTGGCGAGTGTCAAAAGTGGTACGACCATCTCTGGTGGAGCACCAAACTTTTGACTCAAACGGCAAAGACTGGCCGAGTCATCGGTGGTGATGCGTAATAACAATTTCGCTTTAGGATGAAAATCGCGAATCTTATAAAGTTCAGCAGCGTTATCGAAGGTCATCTGACAGACGCCTTGCTCGGCAGCCGAACGCAAGTAAGACTTGGTCTTGCAGGGATGAGCATAGATGATACGAGATGGATTCACTCCAAACGACAAAACCTGTTCAATTTCTGTCTTGGACGCACAATCAAATCCATTGCCGAGTGCAGCAAGTAATTGAAGAACGTACGGATCAGGGTTACATTTGACAGCTATAACTTCAAGATCAACAAATGTAAACAGATTTAACAGCATGGATCGGAGCTCTTACCATAGTGAGGCTGAATTCTAGGTAGCATCTTCTTCCAGCGTAGATGCTGACGATAAACATGACCGAGATCAGCTACGAAGAACGCATCCTCTTCGCCGGCCGCACACGAATCGGTATCGATACCATCGATACGTTTGTTCAATGCTAGACCGATCAATTCCTTTGGAACGGAAGAGAGACTACAAGCCTCATCAACAGCGTTGTTGTTGAAATTGTACTGTTTGTTGATGGTTTTAATTTGAGGAGTCAAAGGTTGCTTATTGTCAATGACTTCGTCAAAAAGAATGGCAGAAGGTGCCATTCGTTATAATCAAATTGTAATAAAAATAAATGCCGAAACGATAAGTGAATGTTAGGGCGGTTTGAAAGACTCGTAGACCAGACTGATCTGCTGGCTAGACTTCCCAGACTCCTCCTCTAGCAGAGGAAGAGTACTTAATAACAGACTATGCGGCAGCTGATGAAATGGTTGATGAATTGTTGAAGGCAGGTACGAACTAGATAAAGCAAACAATAGGATCTGTAGTGGCGTCAAGTGGGGCAGATTCCGGAGATAATCTACGAGCAATGATGATGCACTGATCAATACGGCGACCAATGATTGAGATGATGACCGCGGAATGATGTTGTGTAATCTGCTCTCTTTCAAAAGAGCACAATTGAAAAGTTGCTAGAATGGAGACGCATGGAAGAAATTGCTTGCAGGGAATGATCCTTTATTAGCTCGTTAGCAATATGTCACAGACGACAAATGTTTTAGCCATGGTTTGTGCTTACAGTTGTGCAATTTCTTCCAAAAATATGGAACCTTACTCTTCAAACGCGGGGTAACTTTGTTTGACAAGGATTACATACCAAGAACAGTATTTTGCAATTGACTGGTGATCAAGCTATTAGCCTCACGAACAGGGTGATTACTTTGTATGAGTCGAAAAGCGCTATTACGATAGTGATTTATGACTATGCGCCGACAGGAGGAATCTGGAAATGTAATACTTTCGCGGTATGGTAAGAAAATAGTATGTTAGAAATCAGAAAAATATAGTCCCCGATACCGTGGTTGCCCTAGAATTTTAAGCGGGTCCTGTCCCCACAGCGTTGGAATTGACTTTTCTAGCTCGAGTCGAGGTCCTTGCCGTGCTTGCTTGTGTTTGTGTTCATCTCAACGGAAGCCATCTAGGTGGAAAAACACAAAACTCTATGCGAGTGAAAACTATAGAGGTAGTTGGTTACGGATGTTACGATTACTAACATATCTTTGCTTGATGAATGGTTAATTATGTAGGACATGATTATTCAATCCATGGCGGAAGTGACGGAAGCAAATGCTTTATCTCCATAGTTCGGAGCTGTGTTAGGTTCACGATAGGAAGGACCATGGAACAAATGTAAATTGACATTCGTGGAGAAATCACCATAACCTGTTCCCGGTATTCCCGGGATTGGTAACAATATTTCTCCAGCATGTGTAACATTTTCCTCAGCCATCAATTGAAAGAATTTCTTCTCGCTCTCATGTCTGAATTTTGTCGATATTATAATAATGGCTTTTGGTGATCTTTTTATTAGCGACCGTAGGGTTTCGACCAAGAGCGGGATGCTGTCGCTGTTATATATACACTCTGCAGCAATAATGATATCGAATGTTCGTGAAGAAACTCGTGGCGGTAAAGGCTGCTCCCAGTCCAACGACTCGAACGATAGTTTACTCGAGATAGCTGTATTGGCCGTACTGATGTTTTGATCTACCAAGTCTCTGACTTCCTCCAAATCAGTCAAAAGTACGTCACAGTCTGGTATAGTCTGTGCCAAAGCAATACCAACAATTCCGCATCCGCAGCCCAATTCTATAACATTCAGTCGCTTGAACGTTGCAGAGACAAATGCTCTTTCAAGTATGGGTAGAGCTGCACTAGCATTGAGCGCAATAACTCTGTCAAAGTAAGCTGTCAACGCTACACTTCCATCCCATAAATGACGTGCAATACTATCGCCCATATCTTCCCATATATTCAGTGAACGTCCACTCAGCGGCGTAAATCTACGTTCAACTCGTCTAGGCGCCTCAGAACTGCCTTTTGAGGCATCTAGAGCAGCACTCCACGCTGATATGAATGCGGGTGAATTTGAATCATCTGTAGCCGCATCGAAATGATCGAAGCGGTCGGTATTTTGGCTATTATCACTACGTAGTCCAACATGCAGCACAGCCGGCCAATCGACTTCAAACCCGGTTAGATCGAGAGCGATTGCCAAAGCTCTATTTCCACCCATCCATTGTGCAGATTTTCGTAAATAAATATTTCCTCCATGTTGTGCTGATCTTAAAGTAACGATTAGATCGACATTGTCGTCGTAGAAAGTTTCCCCAAGATCCGTGGTCAGGGTAATACTAGCATCTAGAACGGCCTTGTGTGTACTTGTCGTGACCTTTGGGGTTTTAAGAAAGCGTACTGCGAAAGCATGAATAATTGAAAAACTTTGAGTATTTCGTATTCACTTACTGTAATGCATTTCAATCGAGTCTGTGATACCGAATGACCATGTCTGATGCTTTACTCTATTAGAAAAGATTGAAGTATATGTAGATCAGTCCACGAGCATGTTGTTGTAATAATAATTATTTATTATTCTGCCAATCGGCCACGTTCAGCCACATATCATTATTACAGAAGCGTTGGCAATGATGTTTTGCATAGAATTTAGGGTTAGACTCAATTGCACAATTAAAATTTGACCATCATCGAAATAGAAACAATGCCATTATTATTATTATTACATACGTGTTTTTTATCCACCGATTGTCAATATCAATAGAAGATACGGCGGAGCAAATAGTATCTATAGTCACCTTACCACCACATTTGTTTGTAATGATATGACTACTATCTTTACTCAGTGCATACCTTCCACGTGATAATAACCTTTGAGGAAACGTGAACAAAAACAAACATCTTTCCCCGCATAACCACATCATTGACATTTACAAAACCATAAACATGTGTATATAATAACTTATCTACAAGGTCAGGGTGTTTCAAGAAATGTATCCCGCTTCCGACCCTCGATTTCGTAGGACACTAAACGACATATCTCAAACCATCGAAGCAGCGAATCAATCCGCCCAAACATCCGTCTTGGTCTTTGGACATGAATACATCAACCCGTGTCTGGCGAGCGTACAGTCTTGTTTCAGACCATGTGTAGATTGTCTGGGGAATAGAAGGCGGAAAAACGATAGAATACGAAGACATCGAGAAGACGGGACAGAGGATCTAGATTTTGATTTCTACGATGATTGGTCCGAAGAGGACGAGCGGACGGGTTTGTTAGGGTGGAGCAGTGATCAAGATGACGATGGAGAAGGAATAGGAAGAAATGCGAGAGGATATGGAGCTACTGCAGGACCTGATAGACAGAGACGGATGGGATATTCGACTAGAGAGCAGAGAATGGTTTATGGAAAGAGCAGGACGGTAGAAAAGCATAATAATCTAGACGAGGGAAGAGGAGGGATGACGTTTCTAAGACTCTGGGGAAAAAGACTAGGATTGGGCAGGAGAGATGTTCCATATAGACCTGACGTGGCGGGCTTGCAGAACAATCCAGGACGAAGTCATCGTCAAGGAAGCGAGAGCGAAGAAGGACGATCTATAACGGACGAGAGCGAGGCTAGTTATCAAGGTCAAAGAAGCCGTAAATCAGGGCGACCGAGGAGAAATACAGCGGGAAGTGGTCGAACAAATGACTCTTTGAGTTCTAGAGGTGACCTTTTCGCTTCAGACGATGAAGAAGATGCGGTCCCTTTGGATGATGGATTTGCGGTAGTATTGGAACGTAGGACTACCAATAGTACTATGCAAGACGAACGACCTAGCAGGGGGAAAAGACCTGGAGGGTCAAGAGTATCGACAAGAACAGTATCAAGTAGGACTACACCGCAATCTAACATGTCTAGAGTGGTAAGTGATGTTTCACTACCTCAACAGATGACAGATCCAGAGGCTGGGGATATGAACGTTGCAAAACAAGTTGAATTGGGACATGATGTAGTGGAAAGGAGAGTATCATTAGGAGACAAGAACATGGCACAATCGTTTGATGGGCAACAAGCAGATGTTCGATCGAGTCTTTTATTACATGGTTCGACGACGACATCCTCGGTGGAAAGCATACAAATTCTCGAGCAATAGCGGGGCAAATAGATCTATCAATCAAAACAAGAACATTTTACTATCAAGTGTAAATATTAGAATAGTTGATATATTATGAGTAGATATCATTACAAGACATGGAATGCAATATGACATTGAGGAAATTAATTACAAAGTATATACGACACCCACCAACCACGAGAATTTCGAAAGACGATTTCTATTACAAAGCAAGTGCAACAGCTCCAATCAATACAGCCAAACCTGCACCTGCACCGAGCTTTTCAGCAGCACCCTTGAACATGACAGCAGACGTCGAAGCAGCAGGCTTTGGTGAAGTAGCGTTTGAAGCAGGAGCTGTAGGGGCAACAGCTGGACGAGTCAAAGGTACGCCAACAAGGGCAGTTGTTGAAGGTGGGCAGACGGTGGTGTAGATTGTTCCGGGATGAGTTCCGTTTGCGGGAACGGTGATGGTAGTGACAGCTCCCATAGCTGCTGATGATGCGGTCTTGTAGATTCCATTTGCTGTTGCGCTGGCACAGAAGTCACTTCCACGAGCGTCATCCTCACCGTCGCAGGCTTGCAAATCGCATTCACAAGCAACTTCTGTCTTGTTGGATGTGAGACATGTGTTGTATGTTGCTTGGCATGAGTCTACGTATGGTGAAGTTGCAGCAGAGCTTGGAGAGGTGGTGGTCTTGTAGATACCCCCGGCAGTAGCGCTTGCGCAAAAGTCGGCTTCTGTAGCGTCATCCTCGCCAAGACAAGCGGTCTGGTCACATTGACATGCAACCTGGGTTTTGTTCGATGCAAGGCATGAGTTGTAGGTATCTTGGCATGAAGCACGAGGAAAGACGGAGCTTGCCGAAGCACCTGCAATGGCGGCGATTGTGATGAAGACTGTAGAACGCATGTTTGATTTTTCTTGTTGGTAAAGAAGACTTTTATATTGTTAAGAAATTATTATTGATTGAAAGCGAATGTGAGAAGAAAGAATTGATATGGGAATGAAGAAAAGAGAATTCAGATGCAGGGTGGGAATGAGGCATTAAATAGAGTGGACAATGTCCATGCGTAACATAAAGGAGGACAACAAACCATCATACTTTTCGCATGACGTTGAGCCCAATTGATGCTAATGCTGTACGTAATACTGTACGATGACCCCGTATTCTAAATTATTTTTAGTAGATTTGACGTTCAAATGGAAAAAGTCAATGGTCCAGTTGTCGTGGTTGTATACGAGGTAAAATTGTAAACGGGTTTGCCGCCCAAGATAGGAAAATCCAGACCCCTGCAAAATTTTGTTTTGCCATTCGTCAGGTGCAAACAAATATTGCAAACATTCGGAAAGATAGTAATGTTAGAGCCGAGATTAAGCGGGTCAATTATTGTTGGCTGTTGGCCCGGCTTGATAAAAAACGTATCAAAAGGCAGTAGACATTGGAAAAGTATGACTATTGATAGCGTTATCTTTTTTGTAAAGACAACAGATATGGATGATTTTTTGTTTCATAACCATTTGGATTTGTATTATATGAAAAACAACAAACCTGAGATTCTACCTCCGTGAGCATTCTTATCTATCATGTCGACCACCACTACAATCGCCGAGGGTTATTCATCAACTCGACCCGGCATGAATACATCATTACATCCCAACATACTAGCACAAAAGAACACGCTTACACTTCGACCTATGCTTCAGAGAGACATGCCTGCTTATTTTCGAATAATGAATTCTGCATTTCCAACCATGCATTCCCAACTATTTTATCCAAAAGGTCACAGTCATCTTGATACGTCGTGGGAACAACAACGTTTACAATCTCATTTGTCGAATGACTCTTCATGGATGCGTCATCTGATTGTCCACGACTCATCTCTTCCCGTCCCCGAGAGCGATCTCTTGTCCTTATGTCCGTCTGATCGTCTTGCATCCAGATCCGAAGGTCGTATTCTTGGATTTTCGATCTGGAAGTTTCACCCTCGACCTCTACCTTTTCTCTCCCTCTCATCAAGTCAAAACACCATATCAGAGTACGCGCCTTCGTCGGATCCTATCCGGTTGAATGCTTTTTACACCGCCATTAAATCTTGCAAAGATAGTTATTTACCAAATGATACTCCACATGTATTACTCCATTTCATGGGTACAGATCCAGAATATAACGGGCGAGGTGTAGCCAGTATGCATTTAAAATGGGGACTAGAACAAGCCGATAGATTGGGTGTCTTGACATATTTAGAAGCGACGGATGAAGGAAGAGGGTTATATGAGAAATACGGGTTTGAGAAAATGATGAGATTACCGTTTGATGGTAGAGAATGGGGTTGTGATGAGGAATTGAGACATGTTATCATGATCAGACCTGTGAAGAGAACTTTGATGATAAAGTAGATATGATGAGATGATTGATGAGAATGCATAGCGATTGAATATTCTATATTAGACGACTTTTGATTGTATGAACTGTTTCTTTTACGAGTCGTTTTATGTATTTATACTGTACTATGTATAGCACCGTCAATGTCGTTCACTTGGCATAAATCTTACTTTGTGAACCACAACGACGTAGTTTCAGTTGTGAACGAACATAGTTTTGATCAACAAATGTGATGTGTCACATAATAATATAAGATATTTACAAGAATAAAAAGGTAGCAACCATAATAATAATAACAACATAGAATCTCTCGCTCAAATACCGTTAATCTTCAATCATATAATCACATAAACCCATCTCTCTTCTCTTCCTCTTTGCATCGATTCAAGGAAGAGCCATTATAGAAGCGCGAGGATTCTGGAGATCGGCCAACCACTCATTAACCACATCATCACAAACACCAGTTTGGAAATCAAACCCGTCGTCCAAAACTCTAATATTGACTTGATTTTCCGACAATATCACAGCCGCTTTCATAGACTTTGTCGTCGGACGAGAAAAGTAATTCGGATTCGTCAGCGCTTGGTCTCCGTGGAGAGAACTAAGCATTCTCTGCTCGCCGTTGGTCAAGACTTCAAAAACGTCTAGTTCTCCACATCCGTCCGTGTTTCCCCAGCACGAACACGAACCGTATTGTTGAGTGCGAGGCACGCGGGCGTTCAGGAACCACAAGGCAGGCATGTCGTTTCCAGAAGAAGACGTCGGCATGAGGAATTCGAAGAGGAAGATTTTGTTGGCGCCGCTGAAGCCGTGGTAGGCTACGGATTCGGGACGGTTGTAGGAACACGGATCGGATGAGGTGCAAGGGGATGACGACCAGAGTGAGATTTCAGAGGAAGAAGGGATCGTAATGTCGGAGAGGATTTGGGATTTCATGGCGGGAGTGGTGCCGCTGGAAGAGCAGTAGCCTAGCGAGTTGCCGAATGTGGGGGACCAGATTCCGGGAAATGAGCCGCCTCCTTGGTTGTTGAGGAAAGTTACGCCTTGGGAAGTAGAAGTTTGGGAATTGTAATAGGATTCTCGTGACCATGAACCTGAACCTGAACCTGATCCCGATCCTGATCCTGAACCTGGAGATGAGATAGGAAGTGTGACTGGAGGTGAGACTGGAGACGAAGCTGGAGAAGACGCTGGAGAAGAAGCTGGAGCAGAGGCTGGTGCAGATTGTGAAGCAACAGGAGAAGATGGTGATGAAATGGCTGTTGAATCTGCAGCAATCATTGAAGGAGTGACTTTAGTGGAGATGGTCAATTTTACCAGTCTAGCTCCATATACGTTATTGTTGTAATCCTGAGCCTTTAAAGAGAGAGACGCGGATTTCAAATAACATAACTTTGTAGATCTGACAAAGCTAGTTTGAACGCAATTTCGCGTACCAGCACATTTCCTAATACATCCAAGCATATTTAATTGTTTCGAAACTCCGATATTTCCCTGTCTATCCATTCCACATTCAATCTTGAAAGTTTTGCCAAAGTATGTTACCAAAGTACCATTTGCGGTGGGACAGTTTTGGACTCTGGTCATACGGTTTTCCAACAGACTATCATGATCATGAACGTGACCGTGACCGTGGCCATGAACATGACGATCTCTTCTAGTTATGCTTTTCCCCGATTGACCAAATACGGCAAATTGCTTAAGATTGAATGGTCCACGAATATGAATAGACAATTCCTCGTCAAATGGCGCAAGTGATCCACCATAGGTAACATTTGAAAAAGTACATTGTCCAGTGACTTCATCCATGTGAGAGACAGCATTATAACTTCCAGCAGCTCCAAAATTGGTAAATGACAATGAATTGACTTGTTTACAGTAATAATTCCCGCCAGATTGACTACATTGTGCATTGACGTGTGAAGATAACGAAGTAATACTGACAGCAACCAGTGCCAATACAGTAGGGCTTAGAACAACCATCCTATCGAGCTTTGAAGATCGAGATACGATCCGTGAATCTGCTAGCCAATTCTCACTGATTTTTTACAATGATCAGCAGTTTGTACAAGTGATGGGCGTAAAAGAGCTAAAAAACTAAAAAGAAGCCACTCTACCGATGGGGGCGCAACGATCCTTTTTATTTCTTTTGTTTTTCTGTCTTTCTCTTTACGTCAATCGCACCCTAAATACGTCGTTTTTCTTTTGCATATGTAACGGGGACATGATCATTCTGCATGCCGTACACGTTTTACAAGGAAAAACAATAAAACAGGACGCGACATGATAGTTCATTTACAGCAAGTGAAGGGAAAAGGGGGTCCAAGACAAAAAACATGGCTGGGCATAAACATAAAAAGAAAACGGTATTTCTCACCTATTTTTTTGTACTTCACGTTTATTAGGTGATCATTCGATTAGTTTTGAACAGAGGAAGGATTCAATTGAGAACCGATTGGAAAAATATCATAACTGTACTACATATATATGCGTGAAAAATTCTCTTTATTGATGCTTAATAATTTAACTACGAATCTATGTGGATACAGTAATCTCCGGAGCATTTTTTCTTTCGGAAAAAATAAAAAAAAGGTAAACAACAAAAGTGGAGAATGTTCATTCCACTCAGGAGATTTGTTTCAGAGTGTATCGCGTTCTACCATTATATAAGCGCGACGTAAAACGGTTCATAAACACCACACATAAAATTAAAAAGACAACGCTTTTTTCCGTGATCCACTTTTTTTACCTGGAGGTGGCTGAAAATTCTACTGTATCTCTTGTCTTTAATTACTGGTTCTGATGACGACAAGTCTTGGTGATCATTGGCTTCTGTGGATGATGACGAAAACCTCTGATGATCACTAGCTACTTTGATTATGACGGCATGTCCTGCTGATCATTATTTCAATTACAGTAAAATACTTTGTCACGCAACAAAATAATGTAATAATAAATGTTGGTTAACAAGAAAACCAATAATCATATTTACCATAATCATCGTCTAAATACGTAATTGACACCCACCCATACAAACAAGATATATATATATATAATATAATAATCATTTTACAATTTTACAAATCAAATCTTGAGCGTGAACAGAGTCGCCTTCCTTCACACCCATGTCACCAATTTTGCCAGAATGAGGAGCGGATATAACCATTTCCTATATCACCAATCATCATTAGTAACTTCATCTTAATGATATGGCATGACGTATATATGAAACGATACTTACCATTTTCATGGCACTCAAAATTGCAATCGGGTCGCCTTTATTGACTTCCCCGCCATTCTTAACTCTAATCTCAACAACCACTCCACTCATCGGTGCTCCAACTTGATTCGAATCACTTGCATCAGCCTTTGGTCTACTCTTTGATTCAACTGCAGCATGCTGATCATCAACTGTGACTTGTCGCACTTCCCCATTCATTTCGTAAAATACTTCTCTTTGACCGGTTTGTTGACTAAGTGGTCCAATGGCGAGAAGTTTCAATATTAAAACCTTACCCTTTTCAAGTTCTACATAAAATTCCTCTCCAATTTGAGGCTTGGATAAGAAGAAGCGTGTGGGTAAGACTGATAAATCCCCATATTTATGTGTCCACTTTTTGTAATCTTCAAATACTTTTGGATACATGGCGTAAGATGCAACATCTGTTTCTGTACAACCACCATACATTTCTTTGAGTTTACTACGAATACCATCAAAGTCGAACGGTTCTAGATATAATCCAGGACGTTTGTCCATTTTACGGCGCCCTCGTAAAGCTTGTGTCCGAAGTGGCTCTGGGAACCCTCCATATGGTTGACCCATTAATCCTTCGAAGAATTCCAAAACAGATGATGGGAAATCCAATTGTGTCGCTTTATCGAGCACATCTTGATGAGATAATTTATTACTGACCATGAATTGTGCTAGATCGCCCACTACTTTTGATGTAGGTGTGACCTTGACAATATCACCGAGCAAATTATTAGCTTCCTCATACGCTTTTTTAGTTTGAGCCCATTGCGCACCAAGACCTTGTTGAGATGCTTGGAAGATGAGATTGGTAAGTTGACCACCAGGTATTTCATGGAGATAGACTTCAGGATCAGGTCCAGTAAGACCTGCTTCGAAAGGAGAGTAGAGAAGTCTTAGTTGTGCCCAATACCCATCGATTGCACGTAATGCTGCAGTATCTAGACCGGTATCAAATTCGCTGCCTTCAAGTGACGAAACGATAGCACCAATAGATGGTTGTGATGTCATACCAGACATACTGTCTGTCGCAGCATCAACTGCATCTGCTCCTGCTTGTGCACAGGCAATCATTGAAGCAACTCCGGTCCCTGCACTGTCGTGTGTATGGACATGTATTGGTAGATCTGGATATTTCTTTCTTATTGATCCGACAAGCATTGTAGCTGCTTGTGGCTTTAGTACACCAGCCACTGGAGAAGGGTCAGTTCAAAAACATTATTGTATTTACTTGTGGAGATCAAAGAATACATACTGTCTTTGATACCGAGTATGTGGCAACCCATGCCGACAATCTTGTCTGCAAGATCAAGATAATACTCAAGATTGTATTTCTTTCGAGGATTCTAATGCATGAAATGTTAGTAAATGCTTAAATCCGAAAATGAAAATATGCAGTCCGGATAAATAGGTGTCGATAACGTCGAAATAATTGAGTGCTTTAACAGATGGCTCGGAAGATGCCAAGTAGAAATGACAGTATTTGCGAAAGAAATATTTACTTACCATTAAATCTCCACTAATACATACAGTGCCTTCAGCGACACCTCCAGCTTTCAACACGGCTCGAATACCGACTTCAAGTTGAGACATATCATTGAGAGCATCAAAGACGCGGAATATGTCAACACCATTCTTCTTGGCCTGTTCGCAAAAATGGAAGATTGCATTATCTGGCAGTGACGAGTAAGCAACACCATTCGCACCACGCAGTAACATCTGAAAAGGAATGTTAGGTACAGCTTGACGCAACTTTCGCAGCCTATCCCATGGATCTTCGTATAGAAATCGCATTGCTACGTCAAAAGTTGCGCCTCCCCAACATTCCAAGGCCCAGGCACCGCTGAGTGCATGACTAGTAGCACGAGCAATATTAAGCATATCTACTGTACGAACCCGGGTGGCAAGGAGAGATTGATGTGCATCACGCCAGGTTGTATCCATAATCAGACAACCTTTGTTAGCTCGAACAGCTTTTGCGAATGCTTCAGGTCCCTCTTGTAATATGATCTTACGCCATCCTTTTGTTGCTTCCATGGACATATCTATAATACTACCAGATTTATCCATGACTTCAGGCATTATGATATCACCTTTCAATTTTGGTTCACCGATTTGGCCTTTGATTTGACTACCATTCACTGCCAGATCTCCTAGATAACTCAAAAGTTTCTGTGCACGATTTTGTGATCCAATGAGGGCGAATAATTCCGGACTAGTCGTTGTCAGAAGCTATGCAATTCATTGATCAAATTTTGACTTACGTATCATCAATAAAAGTTGTCCAGCATTTACTCTCAACAAATGTTGGATGAGCAAGTAGAGAAGCAAGAAATGGTATGTTAGTCTTTACACCTCGAATTCGAAATTCAATGAGAGCTCGGAGCATCTTCCTTCTTGCAATTTCATATGTCGAACCTCGACATGTACATTTTACAAGCATTGAATCATAAAATGGCGTTATTACAGCTCCTGCAAATCCATTCGCTCCATCTAGACGAACACCATTACCGCCAGCAGATCTGTATACTTCTATCTTTCCAGTATCGGGAGCAAATCCTTTACTAGGATCCTCGGTTGTGATTCGGCATTGTATAGCGAATCCACGTATCGAGATCTTGTCCTGAGTCAAGTTTAAGTCTTCGAGAGAAGCTCCAGCTGCGATTTGTATCTGTGCTGCAACCAAGTCTATACCAGTAATCTCCTCTGTTATTGTATGCTCGACTTGAATTCTTGGATTGATCTCTATAAAATAGAAGCCTATATACCATGGTTAGTCATTGTCACAATACCATAAAATGAATGATATCGTACCAGAAGCATCCACCAAAAATTCTGCCGTCCCTGCGTTTCGATATTTTGCATACTTTGCTAGCTTGACTGCACTGTCTAGAATTCCTTTTCGTATATCTGCTGGTAAATCTTTGGCAGGCGCAAGCTCTACTACTTTTTGATGTCGTCTCTGTACACTGCAATCCCGTTCAAATAGATGTACAACATTTCCATAGTTATCACCCAGTAATTGTACCTCAATATGCTTTGGCTGATGTAGAAACCTTTCAATAAAACATGTACCATTTCCAAATGCTGATTTAGCTTCAGAAGTTGCTCTTTCGAAAGAGCTTTGTAATTCTTCTTGCTTCCAGACAACTCGCATTCCACGTCCACCCCCGCCAAAAGCAGCTTTGATAATGATGGGAAAGCCATATTTGTCAGTGAACTCTTTAGCATCTTCAAATCGCTCTACCGGACCAGGAGTTCCAGGCACAACTGGGACTTCACATTTCATTGCTAATTCACGAGCAGAGACTTTGTCACCAAGAGCACTGATCGTCTCATATCTAGGTCCAATGAACTTACAATACCACATCAGTATCATGCTTCAATTACAACGACCCGAAAGATTGCTTACAATCATGCCAGCCTCTTCAACCTTTTGTGCAAACTCGGCATTCTCACTGAGAAATCCATATCCGGGATGAATCATGTTGACATTTTGAGCCTTGGCGATCCTTACAATCTCGTCTATGGCTAAATAAGCACCAACCGGGGTATATTGCCCTCTCTTTCCAATCATATAAGCTTCATCTGCTTTTTGTCGATGCATTGATAAACGGTCTTCATAACTGAAAATAGCAACCGTCTGAAGGGCAAGTTCATGAGCACTTCTAAAAATACGTATGGGTATCTCTCCACGATTGGCAACTATATACGAGTCAACTACTGATGGATATATTCGCGGCTGTAGACCATACCTAACAGTTTTTTTGGTTTCATGACCGAACTTGGAGCTCTCAGTCTTGAATGTACTGTGTTTTTCGTTGAATGTGTTTCTCCATTCTCATCCGGTGTCCCGAAATCACTGTCATTGGAGATTACCTTTCCGAGAGGTGCCCCAAAGTTGCTTCCCGGCATAATTGGAGGGGGGGGATCTCCACTAGACCCTGGTATAACGACGTTTCCAGTCTTGTATCAATCTAACAAATTAGATAAGAACGTAGGGTCGATGGGATTAAGTGATGCTCAGGAACGAAGAGATGTTATGTTGGGTGTGGGGTAGAGGTATTATTGACGGATGTGGAGGTTAAGTGTGGGGTAGTTGTTCTTATTAGGTTCGTTCATGCGAGATATATTTTTAGTACAGCAGGTTGATATGCATCAATACCTGTGCTGTAATTTCATATTTACATTTTGTGGTGCCCAATAGTGCAGTTTTATGCTAACTTTTCACCCTGTACCTTTCTCAGATGGGCCAGATATAATTGGCAGCTTTTATCGTCAAAAGTTGGCAGAATGCTGCCCGAAGGATATTCTAAATTCCATTCAAATTTGTATAATCTTCTGCCTCCTTGCAACGAATGTCAATCAATTATGATTACAGCCCTGCCAAGCAGTCAATTCCAAGCGAGGGTCTGCCTGAATGATCTCTGCTTCCCACAGTCATCTCCCATATGTTTTGTGGTAGAGCCTAATTGCAATAAATTCAACGTGTCAACAATGATATGTTTTCTGTTTCTGTCAGTGTGTCAAACGAACTTCGCCCGTCTCGTCCTCTTCCATCGCGTCCAAGACTAGAGAGCCGGTAACGATGTGAGATTTCGTAGTCATTGTCTCAGATCGTACTGCTCATTGTTAACATTGATAGAATGATTTTTTTATCTATCGTTCGATGGAATTACTCATAAACGGCATTCTTGTCTCGACGGTAGATTAAGCTCTTCTATCTAATCGATTCAACTTTTTGGCAGTGGCAGCCTAGTAAGGTTCAATCAATATCAACTCCTCAAGTCACATTTTAATCTTTATTAACCTACCTGAGTTCTAGTCCTTTGACCTCGTACTGGGAGACCCATTGCATGTCTCTTCCCTCGGTAAGTTCCCATATCTTTCAATCGTCTGATATTTGCGACAAGTTGTCGTTTTAAATCATTATCAATGACCATTGTCGAAAGCGTCGCGGCAAGTCCGTTAATTTGTCCATCGGCAAGAGCGCCAATTCTTGCCGTGGGGTGTACATGAAACCTGGCCATCAAATTTTGAGATATTTTAGGACCAACGCCATAGAAGCTGTGTAATGCTCGCTAAATTCATATCAGATTCTGTGTTACTTATGCAACTTAGCAATTGAAATACTTTGACCAATGTCCATTCAGGAAAATTATTGCCGTATAATAACTGTAATCAACGTGTAAGCGTGTATAAAACGTTTGATCATGATACAATATTCTCATACCACCATATCTACAACGAGTGTCCTTCGGTCCTGATTTTGTTGCAATCTGATAGGGAACAATTCGCTTGAAGAGTAAGGAAAGGCAATGGTCTTTTTTTGGCAAGTCTTGGCACAGCGGGACGAACGGCCAAAACTTCCGTCATCATTCACTGAATTTAAAAATTTCTCCTTTCTACTGATAAAATCATCCCATCTCAATAAAATATCCACATTCTAGTGCTTGTCGTTCTTTTGTTGACGACATTTGCATTTTTGTGTGTTCTTATTGTCTTTTAATTTTCTGCTTCTCTCGTCGCTTCGTACTTGAGTGAGAAACTTGGCAGAATTACTCGAATCAGTATCTCACAGGCGATAAAATAATTTTACTTCTCTCCAATTTTCAATCTTGATCAACATCCAATATGGCCGACCAACTTGATATGAAGAAGCTTAGTATTAGCAACAATAATCAGAACGTTTCACCCGGTAATACCACAACCAATGGAAATAATTTCGGTGGAGCTGGTGATAGTGGCGCCGCATCTTCCGATGCACGTAAAGCAAGTACTGCTAGTTATATTCCACCTCATGCAAGATCATCAATATCGACAACGAATGGAAATACTCCCGCCACTAATGGTGCAGGTCCATCACCTTTGAGTTATAATAACAATAATGCGGATTTTGCTCCCCAACAACAACGCCAATCTATGTACGTATTTATTCAGAAAGTTTGTTTTGTATATCTTCTAATTATTTATTAGTGGTGGTGGTTATGGATCTCGCGGAGGCTATGGTCAAAATAATGGCGGTGACTCTGGATTCCAACGTAACAACTTTTCTTCTCAACGTGGCGGTTATGCAAGTGGAGGCGGTAGTTTCAGTAATCAAGGCGGATATGGCGGTGGTGGAGGCGGCTCAAATGGAACCAGCCAATATTCTCGTGGAGGATCTGGTGATGGTCAATGGAAAGACGGAAAGCATATCCCAGGTCCAAAAAATGAGCGGGTGGAACGGGAATTATTCGGTGTACCGAATGATCCAACGAAACAACAAACTGGTATCAATTTTGAGAAATATGACGACATTCCAGTAGAGGCCTCCGGTGAAAATGTCCCAGACGCCGTTCTGTCATTCACCAACCCTCCTCTTGATGATCATTTGATCTCTAACATCCTGTTGGCTAGTTATACAGTTCCAACACCTGTACAGAAATATTCCATTCCTATTGTCATGGGAGGACGTGATCTAATGGCCTGTGCTCAAACTGGATCAGGAAAGACTGGTGGTTTCTTATTCCCTATTTTATCGCAGGCATTTCAAAAGGGTCCTGGTCAAGGTGCTCCATCTCAAGGTGGTTTCCGTCAACGCAAAGCTTGTCCCACTTCTTTGATTTTGGCTCCTACTCGTGAATTGGTTTCTCAAATTTATGACGAAGCTCGAAAGTTTGCTTATCGTTCATGGGTACGACCTTGTGTAGTTTATGGAGGTGCTGATATTGGTGGTCAACTTCGTCAGCTTGAACGTAAGTATTACGGTTTTGATCTGCCTTTCTTGCATGCTAACTAAATTATTTATAGGCGGATGTGACTTACTCGTCGCTTCACCAGGTCGACTTGTTGATTTGATCGAACGTGGTCGTATTTCACTCGCAAATATTCAATATCTTGTCCTTGATGAGGCTGATCGTATGTTGGATATGGGTTTTGAACCTCAAATTCGCCGCATTGTAGAACAAGAAGACATGCCCGCCACTGCCAACAGACAGACTCTCATGTTTTCAGCTACTTTCCCTAGAGATATCCAGGTTCTTGCTCGCGACTTTTTAAGGGATTATATCTTTTTATCAGTTGGTCGTGTTGGTTCTACATCTGAAAATATTACTCAAAAGATTGAGTATGTTGAGGATGCTGATAAACGTTCAGTTTTATTGGACCTACTTCATACACATGGCAATGGATTGACTCTGATCTTCGTCGAGACCAAACGTATGGCAGATACTTTGTCCGACTATTTGATTGGACAGGGCTTTCCTGCAACTTCTATTCACGGTGATCGTACTCAACGCGAACGTGAACGTGCTTTGGAACTTTTCCGTGGAGGACGATGCCCAATTCTTGTTGCTACTGCTGTTGCTGCTCGAGGTGGGTGCTTTTCTTATATCTTAATTTTTCCCATTCGAATCATTTTCTATCATGTACTGACATTAATTACTTGATAGGTCTCGATATTCCAAATGTTCTCCATGTCATCAACTATGATTTACCAACAGATGTTGATGATTATGTACACCGTATTGGTCGTACCGGAAGAGCCGGAAACACGGGTATCGCCACTGCATTTTTCAATCGTGGTAACCGTGGTATTGTACGAGAGCTTATGGATTTGTTGAAAGAAGCCAATCAAGAATGTCCAGCTTTCTTGGAGACCATTGCACGTGAAGGTGGTGGCTTTGGTGGTGGTGGTGGTCGTGGTGGATCAAGAAGCGGTGGAGGCCGTGGACGTGGAGGTACAGCCACACGTGATGCTCGTGCTTTTGGTGGAAGAGGTGGTGGTGGTGGAGGTTTCGGAGGTGGTAACAGCTATGGCGGCCAATCCGGTGGTTGGGGTGGTTATGGAGGTGGGGGAAATGCTCCAATGTCTTCGGGACCTGTTGGCTACGGTGGAGGTGGTGGTGGTGGTGGTGGTAGTTACGGTAATCCAGCATCTGGACCTCCTGGAGCTTCATGGTGGTAAACGGTTACCTTTATGGTGGTAAACGACTATTTTCACGGTGGTTCACACCCATCAACATGGTCGTACTACCATATACTTGTTTCATTATTTTATCTGCGCTCTTTCTTCTTTCTTCTTTTGCAACAAAATTAGGCAATGGACTACCACTGATCGACTTTGGTGTAGCACGACGGATGAAGTAAAAATATTGATGGCATATTCGGCATTTTTGACAGCGTTGGTTTCTATTCCCCAGTGTGTTTCTGTTAAAAAAAGTCTTTTTTCGACAGAAGATGGCACTGTTTTCCGCATCTCCAAGTTCCGGAGAAAGGTATTCTATCAAGTTATGTTTCCATTGATTGGGAACGAAGCACTTGAAGGGATACTAAATTATATAAAGAAGGGACACGAAGATACGAATTGACGACCATACAAAAGCCAAGATTATATATCTACCGCTGTTTTTTTTTGCTTCTAGCCATATATACATTCCATATTCACTGCACTAGTTTAATAGATACAAATAGAAATGCTATACATTGTTTATATTTGAGCTTTTCGTATTGTTGATGGTAATGAAAATAAACAAATCCAAAAGAAAATACTCGGAAAATATATATAGTTTAACAAATTACCAGCTTGACCTTCACACGGGCTTCAACATATGTTTAGCCACTAATTAGTATGAGATTCACTCATTAATTCCTTAGACTGTACCACGTTAGAACCGCATGGAGATCTCTATGATTCCACACACAGACTTCAATCGCTAGTATGACGTCTATGACAGATTCCGATAATCGTAGCAGCTTGCGACACATTCTCGCAGATGAAACCACTGTTATTCCCACAATCTCGCGATCTGTCGAGACGTCGCCTACTTCACAACCGACGACAAATCCACCCGTATCTACCAATCATCCTACACTTGCAAGCACCGAAGATGACGAGCTCGATGTGGACACGGAAGTAAAAGAAACAGATCCAAACAATGACCCGGGATCTTCCCAATTCACCTCAATTGCACATACGATAAGAAGGAATGCTAACGGAAGTGTTTCATCCGTTTTCGCAGGCAACAAGATAAGACACCTCAAGAAAGATGACGGAATACCATTATGGAGAAAAGATATACAATTCGAGTTCTTACAGGCGATATTTGATAATGATCAAAGAGTCTTTACATTAACCTCGGATATGTCCCCAGGTCATACTTTTACGGAGATTTATGTCGACTCGTTAGCTAATAGTAGTAAAACGAGTAAAATATTAAAGGAGAAGCTTTTACAAGATCATGAATCTGCCTTGACTACTGCTATGGTATGTTTGTTAGTAAATATAGGTCGCATGAATACCACCTTGAATTGTAGGTACTCATCTATTTTGACCTCGAAACAGCCTGCTAACGACTCCGCAAGTTTTTCCTGAGATGCGAGCTCAACTGAGAACATATCATTCTATCCCTGCATTACAAGCACATCAAGATCCACACGCATACAAACAATTACAAGATGCACCACGTCTAAAATCCATATTGAAAGGCGCTTCGGAAGATGAACCACAACCTGGAACGATGGAGCAACTTAGAGCTTCACCTCGACCTCGAACCAATTCAGTCAATCTTGTCTTTCTTCTCGCGCAATATGCACCAAAAGTAACAGAAATGCACTTCAATTCTCCTCGAGACTTTTTCGATCTCGTCATGCGACCAACGCTTAGCAGTAAAAGTCGAGCAAGAGCCTTCCTATGGTTGATTTGGTGGTATCTTGAGAGTGATCTTACACAAGAGGATAGTCAAAGAAATCCATTTGGACGAGGTGAGGCGGGAGAAGGTACGGATGGTCTGTCAATCAAAGTTCCTTCATTAGAAGTGTTGACCGAGGAACAAGCTGCATTGGAAAATGTAGATACTGAGCAAGAATTAGCATTTGGTGATGCAAAACAAAGGGAACGCTCAGCTATAGTGGCAAGCGAACCCAGTCCCGCAATGACCGCATTAAAAAGAGCAAGGAAGGATCGAACAACGCTGACAGCTGGTCATCTTGCATCAGACAGGGAAGGTAGTCAAACTCCAGGTCGAGATATGGAATCACCAGCACCAACAGGATCAATTCGAAGGAATGTCAGTCGCGGGTATGACAGTGATGAGAACTCACCATCACCTGAGGCTACTTTGATGAGTAGTACTGCGCATGGAGCTAAACCGAAAGGATTGGGTCTGCAAGATATCGGTACTAATGGTTCATATACTCCTTCTCGAGCTAGTTCAGTAAATCCCGGTAGATCAAAAGCATCAGGGCCAGGCCGAGGCAATTGGCGAAAGAATAAACTCATTCCAACTATCAGTCATGTCCAGGATAAAGCAGATCCACAACTCCCTTCAGCTCCAAATTCACCAACATCTCAACGACGTGCATCTTCACTTTTGCCAGCCATATTAAATGAGAGATCTACACAAAGGACTTCACTTGGAAATACAAACAATTCACAATCTACAAATAGCAAGTCAAGTAAGATACAACGTCCATTGACAAGTCATCAAATTGCTATATCAGAGTACCGTCGGAACCGCATTAACCGAGTTCTTGAGAGAGCTATACAAAAGGGCCAAGTTGATGCTTATGATGCTCGTTCCGAAGAAAGCTCTGTCCTTAGAGCTTGGAAGCGTATCAAATCGTTACCTTCTGGTTACGACAGTGAAGAGGAATCGATACGAGGTACCACGGCTCAGGTGAATAGTGAGAAGAAAGATAACGCGGGATCAGAAGAGTCAAAATATACCGAATCCACAGACTTTGATCGAATGAATCCGGTAATCTCCTCGGTAGACAACATGGGGTCTGATAAACTACATCAACAGGCTGGAAATATACAAAGACCACGGATATCAGTCTGGATGGGTGGATTCGCCGTACCAGGAGCAGCGGAATTGGATGATTTCGGAGAAGAATATGGTCATTATTCAAGAATATTTGGAGAACTTACCTCTCTGGCGAAAGAGTTGGATTCTACACGTTTGGCAGCAACTTTCGGACTTCGACCCAGAAAGTTCTTTCGGCGAAAAAGCCTAATCGAATCATTTAGATCGGAAATAGAACAAAATGATGATGAAGATGAAAAAGTAGATAGACCAAGATTGGCAAGGAAGAGTGTTGCAGAGAATGGCCAAGGATCTGCTGTAAAGAAACGGGGTAGTAATAACTCGAGTAATAAAAAGAAGAGGAGCGGGGTCGATAAAATGAAAGTAGAAGATGGAGCGCAGATGAACGATGCGAAGAATGAAGAAGTTGAGCGAGACGACGGGATGGATGTTGATGACACTACTATTCTTGCAACAACGGATGCGGAGAACGTTGACCTGGACGATGAAGATAAGGAATTGTTAGGGGAAGTGGACGCGGGGGATAGTGAAGAAGACGGTAATGGAGATGAAGACGCTGTAGATGATGGAAGGGACGAGGATGAGAATAGTCCTGAAGATGTAAGGAATAGCACAGTCCGGCATGAAAACAACAATGACAATCATGACGAGGACGCTATGGATGAGGATTGATATTTGATGTCCTTTGGAAATATATATGTGATTTATTATAATTTTGAATTGTAACCACACATTTAACCATCTATTGATTTTCCATGCTCGGTCATGTCCTGTGCAGTGCTAGATTGTGTAGACTCTTGAGCTCCACCAGTCTTTTCCAGTAGTTCAGTTATCTTTGATTCCATAGCTGTCAACTGTTGTTCTAATTGATCTGCGGTTTTCTCGCCTTTTTCGAGGTCTTTAAACGCCTATGGGACAATAAATTAGATACAACGATATATCAAGTAGCAAGTGTAGCTTTCTCAAACCTTTGCAAAGTCGGCATCCTGACCTCCATTGGTAATGTCAGTATCATTCTCGCCTGTCATTGTCGCATTAGAGAAGTGTATTGTAATGACGTTTCCAGTCTACAGCTATCTATCACATGCAACAAATCCAACCCCGAGGAATGATCGTGACAGAACTCTAAATAATTATAGGCTCGTATAAAGAAGTCCGAGCACCAAGTTACAAGTTACCTAGTAGTTGCGAATGTCCGGAAGTCTTCTATCTACTGGAGTTATTTAACCATGTATTCGAATTCTCAGTCCTATCTTGGAGGTGTCAATACGTCTCGACTGGGAGAAGCACAACAGTCGAGCTTCGTAAACAATGGTCAATATGGTAAATCATCAACAGCTCCATTTGCTGGACTTCAATCGCAATACACAGGAATGCCAATGCAGGCTCAACAGACTGGTTATACAGGTATACAACAAGGACAGCTTGCGCCTCAACATATGCCGTTATATACAGGCATGTCATCACCATTTCAGAACACTCAGCAGCAGCAACAATCCGCTCCAATCTCGAGCTATATAGCCGCTCAATCAAGTACTCCAGCTACTCAAGTCCCAATGAAAACAGGCATGACATCAAACCAAATGGCAGACTCATTTAGGTCTACTTCTTCACCTGTAAATACGACTGTTACATCGAACAAGTCGAACAGATTCCCAAATATCCGATTATCGTTCATAACAGCCACAGACCAAGCGAAATTTGAGGAGCTTTTTAAATCAGCTGCCGGTAAGGATCATGCATTATCTGGAGATCAAGCACGAGAAATATTACTGAGATCACGCTTGTCTGGTGATTCACTTGCAGAGATATGGTAAATAAAGTGTACAGATTTATATGACGCATGAATTGTTAATTCTACTTTAGGACCTTGGCCGATACTACCAAATCTGGACAATTATTATTCCCCGAATTTGCTTTAGCAATGTACCTGTGTAGTCTGAAATTAAATGGGTCGGTTTTGCCAAATAAATTGCCTGAAAGGATAACGAATGAAGTATCAAGTATGGTCGACATTATCTCTTTTGGTGCCGCTGATATATCGAATTCCAATTCAAAGACAAATAATACGTCTCACAAAACTCAACAAAGTCCTACAAATGATCAACTGCTTTCACAATTACAAGGGCAACCAACAGGATATATGCAGCCACAATTAACAGCCTATCAACCACAACAAACTGGATTTGGCCAAATTCCACAAATGACTGGATTTGGAAACACTCCGGGACCAATGTCTGTCACACCGACGGGCTATGGAAATAATCAAGGACTTTCGATACAGCCGACTGGGTATAATACAATGACTTTATTGAATGCACAACCTACTGGATCTAATTCCACAACTTCATTAAATGCACAACCTACTGGATATAATCCCATAACTTCATTGAATGCACAACCTACTGGTCGAGCTGGACAATGGGGTCTGGTAAATGCTCCAGTTACCGGATTGCCAGGATTACAAGAGATGCAAAGACAGATGATGCCTCAACCAGGTCGAGAACAAGGATTCTCAGCCGTTGGTCTTCAAGGTAACGCGACAGTACCATGGGCTGTAACAAAAGATGAAAAGAAAATATACGATGAGATGTTCAAAGCTTGGGATGGATTTGGTAAAGGTTTTATAACCGGTAATCAAGCCATTGAAATATTTAGTCAAAGTGGATTAGATAGGACTGATCTTGAACGAATATGGACTCTTTCAGATCCTCAAAATAAAGGTAAATTAAACATTGACGAATATGCAATTGCCATGCACCTTATTTATAGACGACTAAATGGATATCCTGTACCAAATCAACTTCCACCGGAACTTGTACCTCCATCTACAAGAACTATTAATGATTCGATAGGTACAATGAAGTCTTTGTTGTATAAAGATGCACAACAGAGAAAAGAGACTGGTGCTTTCTTGCAACCACAACAGACTGGTGTTAGTTACCTTAAAAATCATTCATTCCAGAATGGAAATGACAATTTTGGCGGTCGAAAAGACGCTACAGTCTATAAGAATGATGATAATTCGGGTGGTTATCGATCAAATGCTCGTAGACGGACAGGAAACGATGGACGCGCTTCATCGCCAGATGTACAATCTTTTGATTCTACTGAACGTATAGGAAATGATATGAATACAGAGCAATTGACCAAATTGATACGCGAGAAGCAGGTTTTACTCGATGCTATGGATTTTGAAGATGAAAATGTGAATGAACAAGAGGATGCTCTAGATAGAAGAGACCGAAAAGAAGCAGACGAGTTATATCGACGGATAAGAAGGTTTCAAGAAGATATTGATAAACATCCCAAATCTGCATATAAAAGTTCAAACAGTGACGCCGAAAGGAGATCGTTGCAAAGACAACTTCGAAATTTGTCAGATCGACTGCCCGCACTCGCTTCTCACGCTCGTAAATGTGAAAGAGCGATTTCTGATGCGCAACTTGAACTATTTCGACTACGAGATACGAGAAATAATCCCAGTAGTAGTCCTGCAATAGTCGGTACAGGCCCTGGAGGAGAAGTGACAGAATCTGATCGACTAAAAGCCCGAGCCAAAGCGATGATGCAACAACGGTCGGCTGCTTTGACTGGTAAATCAATCCCACAAGGATCAGATGATGGATCTAGTGCAGCAAAGAGGCTAGAGCAGGAAACGAGTCGAGTAAGAAGAGAACGAGAAGATAATGAAAAAATGGTGAGAGAAGTGGAGGAAAGTGTTGCTGATTTTGCAAAATCTATCGAACATAGTCTGAAAGAGGGAGTTGAACATTCGAAATCGGAGCATGAACGGAGGAGATGGGAAGATGGGCTTGGCGTTGAAGATGAAATAAAGGATTTTATTATGGATCTTCAAAGGAATAGCCGTAATTCTGTTGTGAGGAGGGAGGAGTAAGTATCTTCTTGACTTTGTAATGATACCATGCATAAATGCTGATGTTATTGTCTAGTGGATCGAAAAAGGAAGAAATAACCCGTTCGAATGATACATCTAATATGAATAGTTCAAGAGATCAACAAGAGACAAGAAATACGACTACATCAACGATGACAAGTTCTTCGACGAATGCACCGGCTGCTGGATCATATTCTACGTATAAAACAGCAGAAGAAAGAGCAGCCTTTGTCAAACAACAAGCAGAAATTCGTATGGCAGAAAGATTGGCTGCTTTGGGTTTAAAAGTACCTTCAAAGTCAGGCGAATCTATTCAACAAAAGCAAGAGAGAGAACGTAAGGAGCGTGAAGATCGTCTACGTGTTGCCGAACAAGAAGATGCAAAGCGTGAAGAAGAACGACAACAAAGATTGGCAGACGAATCAATTAGTCCACCTGCTAGTAAACCTGCATCTCCTGTGTCCAAATCACGTAACTTATCAACCGATTCACCACAATCAAACATAGCAAATCAACAAACAATTCAAAAGGAAGAAATCGATCAATTACAGTAAGTTTTTGGCTTTCCTGCATTGACCTAAACATATGACTGATTTTTGAGAATAGACGAGATGTTCAAAATCCTGAAGATGAATTAAAAAGAGAACAAGAAGAGGCTAAACGAAAATTGGAAGAGTTGGAAGAAAGAGTACGTCAAGGTAAAATGAAAAAGGACGAAGAAAAACGAAAGAAGAAAGAAATGTCAAAAGAGAATAAAGAAAAGGAAAGTAGATTGGCTTCTCAAAGGGCAGAGATTGAGGCAGCAAAAGAAAAAGAAAGACAACTTCAATTACAATTGGAAAGTCTAGAAGCAGAAGATAGTTCTTCATCGTCGGATGAGGAAGAGAAGAAGTCTGCAATCAATTCAACTGAAGAAGAAATTAAAACAAAAGTCGAGGATGTAAATATGTCTGTTGCTCCTCCTACGATGATTAGAGCTCCAGCTTCAGATAATGGTTTACCATCCGCAGGTACATCTTCAAAGACGATAGTTGATACGTCTAAAAATCCCTTTTTCAAGAGTATGGCTCAAACATCAACAACAACGACGACTGCTACAACAGATGCTGGGTCATCCAATAATCCTTTTCATCGTCAAATGACGAATAACAACGAGAATAATAAATCAGAAACGGCACTCCCACCACCTACGACAACTATTTCAAATAAGAACAGAAGTAGAGTGAAAGATGAAGATGATTGGTCTGTACTGGATGAATCTTCATCTTCCTCTGATGATGACGATGATAACGATAAGAATAAGACAGGAGGAGGAAGTGCAAAACATTTGGCTTCTATACTTTTTGGTACAATGGCACCACCTAAACCACTTTCTGCTTCTCATACGGGTGGTTATAACAACAATAATAATAATAATAATAGTAATTCTCCAACACAGACTGGTAGCAATGATAAAATATCATCATTATCAGGATCGACGACCATGCCTGGATCATTCTCTCCTCCGTTAAGTTCTGTCAATGATGCTCCTCCTCCTGCTCCTCCGATGATGCCAACTGGTAACGCCCCTCCTCCACCTCCGATGATGCCCAGTGGTAATGCACCTCCTCCACCTCCTATACCGAATTCAAACGCATCAAGTGGAACACCAAATATATCGGGATTATTAGGACAGATACAAGCAGGTAAAGGATTGAAAAAGGTAGAAACAAAAGATAAAAGTCAATCATCTGTAGCAGGACGTGTATTAGATTAGATTTGGATTTTATATTTTTGGTCGCATTACTGTATGTTTTAAGTATATACAAGAAACATCGACAATCATCATCGTAAATGAACCAATGCTAATATATCATGTCTTGACCAAAATGCCCGGTTTCTTTTTCCAAAAACATACATTGGTATAGTTAATAGACACAGCCCGACTTGGACGGAAGCTATCACTATAAAAGTATGTTTGATACCATATTTTATCAACCAACCGTAACCGTCTAGGGATATTCCAAACGACAAGAGATTTTTATAAACCAGTAGACAAGTGAATGCTTCGACCGCCACGTCTCGATGTGCGTCTACAATGTAAAGCGCCGAAGCGACAGCACCGATAATCATGCCCGCGACTTGGAACGCAAAGAAGAAATCCGGCCAGAACTTACAATCATGTCAGAAGAACGAAAGGCAAAAAAGGTGTTTGATGGGAAGGGAAGACTCACCCAGCGATATTTCTCGACCTCGTTGGACGTGATTCCAAACCCATACAGTCCTGCACATCCCACGACTAATTGCCATACAACGAGAACTAGTCGGAATTCAGGCTCGTAGACCCCGTCGTTCCAGCGTGTCAAGACACTAGCTGACCAATCGCTGAATATACCCGCGATTACGAACCCGACCGTAGCGCCGATAAAAGCCCCGGCGTACATGTATCCCGTCTGGACTTCGCTGAAATACAAAGGCGCGCCGAAAAATACCCCGGCGAGGATTATACCGATCAAGACGGTCCAGGCGATCATGACGCCTTGTATGAGACACGCGTAATGTATACCCGGCTGGAAGAACAAGGGAATCGGTCTCAACACCATTTTTAGGAAATATTCGTTTGTTTTTCTCCCGTTTGTCAAGGGGAGGGTTTCTTTAATAGTAGGTCCGTTTGTAGGAGTATAGATGTTGTTGGGATTGGAAAGAGCTCCTTCTTTCTCGTGTCTGTCGCTCATTTCCATCATCGATGGCGTTTGAGTTATATTCGACATTCGTTTTTCATCCAATCCACGTCTTTTATAAGCTGTTTCTGGTACGTACAAAACAATCAAAGGAACTACGAGTGCCATGAATATAGCTACGAATCCAAACGACCATTCCCAGTTTAGTGATCTTGTCAACTTTCCTACAATTACTGGCGTCATGAATGCGCCACCGAACAAAGCAAAGTTTGCGACGGCCATTCTCTTTCCTCGTTCGTGTACGAAATACATATCACCGACCGCTGCATTGATCAACGCTTCGAATGGAGCGACGCCTATTCCTTGAAAGAACCGAGCAGCAACCAGAGATTTGAAACTTTTACCAGAAGCAGCTGCCCAAATCGATGTCAAAACAATGATCACTCCGCCGAATATAAATTGATGTCTTTTCCCCCATATTCTAGCTGTAGGAACTATTATAAATCCAGCAACAGCTACACCGAGTAGATGATAACCAGTCAATTGTGCGATAGTTCCGATTGGTTTTTTAAAGGCCAACAGCAGAATAATACTGTCTGCTGCCAAGATGGAGGATAAAGTAGATGCTAATATTGTCGCCAGACATATTATAAAGAGAATAGTGTCCCTACGTCGTAAAGTCCAATTCAATGGGTCTTTTGGATCGTCGGTAGGTTGAGGAACTAATATGACGGGTCGAGTAGGGTGTGAAGTGCGTTTTAATCTCGTAGTCGATGTTTCGGGTAAAGAGAATGATACATAATCCCCTCCTACAGACCCACCTGCTGCGAGGAGATCGTTGAGTGTTGCTGTACCTGGAACGTTTTTTGTTCGGGGATCTTCGAGTACAAATAAGCCCATGTTTATTATTTATTTTGTTACAAATTGGTCATAATCCTCGATGTATGATGGTGTGCATTATATAAAGACTTTTATGATGAATAAAGGAGTGACTTTGGGTGGGTAGTTTGCGAAAAGAATGTAATCATGTACAAAGCAGGAATGATTATTACTGTTGCATGCGTCAAATAACACCAAAAAAATGATTACAATAGTTCGTCCGAGTAACCCAAACTCTAATGTTATTCTGCTAGGTAATCTCGTTCTTCAAACCGTCTTTTAAAACGCATTCCTGTCTAGATTCGACTTTATCATCTTGATCTGGAATGATCATCTTACGATGACGAATCGTAGATGATTTGAAGAGGATATTTTATACTATCGATTTATATCAGGTATGATATTAATATAACACATTGGGTTGTTATAAATCCCCGTGTTACAGCATGATCAAAACTCAAAACTGTACCAAAAATTTGTGGTAACATGCATGTATAACACATGAAACTTGCATTTGTAATTTCCACATGTTCAAGGAGGGGCAACAAGGATAGCTCTAGTAATGCATGTATATCAAAAAGAAAGAGGTTGTCGTTTTTATGATATCGTATACATTATAAAAATATAAAAAACCCTCCATTAATTATTAATCAAAAAGACATGTGCTTATCACGTGAATAAATTCCAATTCTTGGCATTATTCAACAAACAATAAAAAAAAATACTCCACCCTCAAATTCTCTTTTCTTTTTCTTTTCGTGCGGCGGTGTCTCTATAGAAGTTTCCCAAAACAAAATTGTTGCTTATTACATCCTTTTTAGATCCGTAAAAAAGAACGAAAAAAGAGTTTCTGTGATGTTATTTTAGGCGTCAAGAGCACCACAGATGAAAAATATTGCATCCTCGGTTTGCATCAGTCGCCTCCGACTAAGCTTGATTTTTTAGTGGCTTTGGCGGCGTACTTGTTGTATCGAACATATTATTAATCTTTTTTTTCTCTGATTATATATCACTCTACTTGATATATTGATATGTAATTAATTACCCTAGTTTCTTTTTAATGTATAGAATATTAATTTTTCTTACTATTGCTGTCAGAACTTATCTATTTACATCTTTATTGAACTAGACATGACTTCACTAAATGTAGTAGCACTAATATCAGGTGGAAAGGACTCTCTGTTTTCAATCCTACATTGTATCGCTAATGGACATAATGTTGTGGCTTTGGCAAATCTTTACCCACCGGAAGAATGTCCTGATGATATGAATAGTTTCATGTATCAGACTATTGGACATAATATCATAGAGTTGATATCTCAATCTCTCGAATTACCTTTATTTCGTCAACCCATCACTGGTCATGCTGTCAATACAAACAAGAGTTATGAATTTGATACAAAGGATGAGGTTGAAAGCATGTACCAATTACTTTTACATATCAAACAAGTACATCCAGAGATAAATGCATTGTGTACAGGTGCTATATTATCCGATTATCAACGTACAAGAGTAGAATCAATTACTTCACGTCTTGATATGGTTTCATTGTCATATCTATGGCAGTTCCCATTCTTACCACCATATGATGAATCTATTCTATTAAAAGACATGTCTGAAGTAGGACAAGATTCGAGAATAATCAAGATTGCATCTGGGGGGTTGAATAAATCCTATCTTTGGTCCAACGTTGCTGATATAGAAACAATCTCTCTCTTAGAAAAGGCTGCAGCACGATTTGGACGATTTGGAGATGGGGCTGTAGTAGGTGAAGGAGGAGAATACGAGACTTTGACTATTGATGGACCTTGGCCTTTATGGAAGAATAGGATTGAAGTATTGGATCAAGATAGGATAGTTGATACTGGAGATGCAGGTACAGCAGCTATAAAGATTGAAAAGGCCACACTTGTCAAAAAACTTCCACCTTTGGTTGAAATGAATAAAGTACGAATTCCACCTATATTTGACGATGTATTTCTTGCATGTCGTGACCATCTACTAAAAGGATTGATGCTTGATATAACCAATCACATTGAAGAATCAAATTCAACAGGACTTGAGTGTGTAAATATCGGACAAAAACACAATCGAAATGATAGAATATCGCCATTGACAAATATAACAGCCGATGGATCTACGATAACCGAACAGATCAAAGGTATCATGCAATTGATAACCGTCACGCACAACATTGATCCCGCATGTATAATTAGCACTACAATTCTATTAAAAGACATGGCCGACTTTCCAACCATCAATTCTATTTATGGCTCTTTTTTCAAGACTACAAACCCTCCATCTCGAGTAACAATCTCATGCGGCAACCTTCTACCACCGCACGTCATTGTTAGCGTATCAATAACATTCTGTTCCCCAGATCTCTTGCGGTTTAGAAACGGACTACACGTTCAATCTCAATCATATTGGGCACCTGCAAACATCGGTCCGTATTCACAAGCAATCACCATCCCTCTCTCATCCTCCTTCCCTTCGTCTTCCTCTCCCAATCATCAATCGTCATTAATATTTCCCGCCGGTCAAATCCCTCTGATCCCCTCTTCCATGACGTTTTTTCCCAAATCTTCAAAAACGTACGGTTTAGACTCGACTCTACTCTCATTACAGCATTTATACCGAATCGGTCAGGTCATGAACGTGAATATATGGCTCGGTGGTATTGCATTCATCCCTCACGACCACGAAACGTCGTTTATAGAGACTATAATCTCCGCATGGCGATACGTCCACCTCTCTCCTCCCCTGCCCGCTTCTCAACCCGACAGCGAGGCGGACGTCGACACGTTCGATGTCTGGGATCTGACTCACGGACCGTCTCGTTTCTCGACCCCACGTAACGAGAAGAAAAGCCTCTACAGAACGGGTTTGCAGAATCATATCATACCGCCTGTTTTCGTAGCGGAGGTGGAAGAGCTGCCCCGACACGCGTGTGTAGAGTGGTCGGCGACGGGGTATAGATTGCCAAATAGACTGGGGTGTGTATATAAAGAACAAGACGAACATGGGGTTGAGAAGAGGGATGTGCGGTTTGGTATGCGTAGAAGATCTCATGGTCGTGAAGAGAGATGGGTGGTGGATGAGTTACAGGTCGTGTATGATTCTAAATATGACCATGAAGATGAAGATGATGATGATGGACAAAAAAATGGCGGTGATGGTGTAAGGAAATGTCTAAAACTCGCGGAATGGATCACATTCTATACAAAAGAAGATATGGAGGACTATTTTGATAAACTTGTTCTTGGAAATGATGAACATTTTGGTGTTATGGTGATATATACGACTGGACAGATTGATCAACAAAATATCATCAAGTTTAGTCCAACAATCATTCCTTGTTATAACCTATGGAATTCAGATGAAAGAAGGATATATGCTGTCATGTCATGTATTAATGTTCAATATAATATACATTCATGTTTAATATAATATACATTCATGTTTAATATAATATACATTCATGTTTAATATAATATACATTCATGTTCAATATAATATACATTCATGTTCAATATAATATACATTCATGTTCAATATAATATACATTCATATTTAATATAATACTACACAATCATTCACTGTAAAGATAGTATACACGTCATCCACCTTGGCTTCTCAAACCATTACTCCAAGACTTGCAAGAATAGAATCGATTTCTAAAAGTCCTTTACATTCCATATTCATCTCTGTATAATATGGTTGTCTCTTGGTCATGTTTACAACCAGATTGTCGGCCTTGTCAAGTTCATTGTTAATGTTACATGTACCTTTGACCACCGCCTGTTTCGTCTTTTCCTTTTGTGTCAAATGACGTTGCTCAACATTTTTGATCAGTTCAAGTCCTTTTGTCTTATATTCATCACAGAATGCAGAAACTTGCTTCTCTCTATCAACTAATTCCGTGATTTGACTGATTGCAATATCATGAATACAATTATACAACGAAATATGATGCTTTTCCCAATCAAAAGGCACTTCATCAACACAATCATCCTCTACCGACTTTAAACCTTCAGAATCACCAGATTGGGAAGTATTAGACGAACCATCATCATTGTTAAAAGAGAACAATGAGTTGCCAAGACCTGAATGCTCCTCCGTTGATCCATCCTGACGTATGCCATCTGAAGATGGAACAGGCTTGCTATTATAACGTTGTCCATTCGTACTAGATTTGTCTTGTCTGTTTCTAATAGATGAATATTTTGGTGATTCTTCATTAATCTTTCGTCTTTTATTTCCTTGTCCATCCAGATATTGATATCTTCTAGACTCCTCAAGCGGATGCATGATTAAAGTGTGATTACTAGCAGTATACTCTTCAGCCTGTGAACTGACTCGAACTCTTTTCTTTCCAGAACTATTCACAATACCCAATAAATGACCTTTCTTTTTCAGAATCGAAGGACGTACATTCTCTTTATTCCCCTCGTCACATACCTTTCCAATCGTGAGAAGTTTAAAGCCCTTTTGATGATCAAATTCTCGATTTATGGGTGTCTCTTGTTCAGTATCGATATGAAAGGGTTGTTCTAGTCTCGTCAAGGGATGTTCTGATCTAGGTTGTGACATCTGCTGCTTGATGGCTGAAGGCATAGTTTTCTGTATTGATTTTGGTGCGAATGAGTGAATATAAGCAAGTTCCTTTGGTTCTGTTTGGATTCTTTTATTAATCGACGGAGTTGTTGCGTAACTCTGATTTACAATCTTCGTGGTTGGATCTATTGTGAGATTGCCATGTTGATTACGGGATTGGTGTTGAGGCTCCTTCTCTTGGACCTGATTGCTGATAAACGGCTTATGATCTAAAATGTTTACTTCTCTTGGTTCGATTGTTGTAATACTACTTTTTGTAAAATCGTTCGCCACGGCCGTATCTTTTGAAACAACTGGTATATCTCCCGTACTATCAGATACTGTTGCTCTTGCATTCTCGATTTGTGAGCTGCCTTGTACAATTTGTTTCCTCAAGGAATCGACATGACTAGAACTAGACTGTGTTGTGCAACCGTAATTCCCAGACATTGCTGCATTTGTGGTTTCGCTTTTGCCAGACGTCGTAGGTGTAGCCTTTTCATACTTTGATTCAGTAGGATTTGGTTCTAAACGGACTAAATGAGACGAGGTGTCCAGAGCTGCTTGATCTCTATCTTGCTCATTTGGAGCTTGGTTAGGTTCAGATATAAAATAATGATTTGATGTCATTTTTTGCTTTACTCCTTCATCCTGTGCGTTGCTGATCAATGGACAGCCTGGGCCCTGTAATATCGTCGATTTACCAGGTAAATGTATTGATAAGGAAGTTGCATTTTCTGTAAACTGGTTATTGTTCAGATCTAACCGATGTCTATCATTCGTTGTTTCGCCATAAGAGTCAGGTACAATACTTTGCGGGGTGTGACTACGATCGATAGTGACTAATGATTGATCCGTTGTAGTCTCTGAATTGTTATGGAGTGGAAAGGCTACCGTTGTGGAAGAGTTTGACACCATTATTGCCATCTCGGTACATTTGTGTGGTTGTTCAAATTGATGAGCAATGTCATGTGCTGGAGTATCATTACTGGCATTCTCGTGCAAGTGAATCTCGATGTTACTCGGAACTCTACGCGGAAAGTTCATTTCCATATTGTTAGACTGATCCTGACTATCCGGCACAACTCTTATAGAAGTCTTCTTAGGGGGTATCATGATAGTTCTTACTTGATTAGATCTTGATATTTGCGTATCTCTCTCGGTATATTTGTTTGGTGAATTGGTTTTGAATGCAGTCTTACCACCTTCGGGCGCCCTTTGTATCTCTTTTGAAAGCTTTGCCGAAGCTTGTGTCGGAGGTGTCTCAACTTTATCCATTCGATTTGGTCGTTCATTTATGATTGATGTCTTTGTAATAAGACTTGTCATTGCATCCTCATTCGTACCACTCGGCTCTGGAAATTGCTTTACCAACTTCTTACTAGCTTCTGTTCCACCCCGGACTACAGTATTAGTCTTTTGAATGAACCGTGGCGAAGGATTCGTCGTGGCTTCTTCCACAAGAGGGACTTCACTCTCGAATTCGTAGTCAACAATATTCTGCTTGGAGACATGGGCGTCTGACCTTGAGTCATCGTCATCGTCATATACGTTCTTGTCTGATGACCGAGTAACGCGATTGTAACCTGATCCGGCTGATTGATCATGATTCGTAGACTCTTTGACATCTTTTGATCTCGAGACAGTCTTGTTCATTTGCTTTGGTCGAGCTTCGCCCTTTCTCAAAGTTGATGCTTTCTTATTGACTGGTTTGATTTCATTTTCGATTGCATCATCAATACGGGCTTTTACTTGTGATTTACTTGCTGCTTTATTACTTGCTGATTTGTTACTTGCTGATTTATTATTTGCTTTGGACTCTGTCGCAGTAGTTTTCAATTGTGATTTAACAGATGATGGAGTTGTTTTCAGTTGTGATTTAATGGATAATGGTGTTTTATTATTCTTCGAGATCTGCTTCATAGTTGTCTTGGCTGCTTCTGGGATAGTTGGAGGATCCAAGATAGACATTTCATCATTGTCATTCTCAGTTTCACGATAAGTGCTATCTTGCTTAATGACTTTTCGTAAGCGACCGGCTGGGTGACTATGCTGTGATGCCATTTGAAACCACGTTTCGTTACCGCAAAGATTATTGCTATTGATCGTCTCCTGATAATTCACTTGTATTTGTTGTTGAAGTGAAATAACGTCATGAGGATTGTCCGGAGACGGTGGAACCCTTGTCTGGCTTTCAGTTGGTAATTGATAGCTAGGTGGATGGTAAGTTGATATCAGCTTTTTAGAAATCGGGTCTCGAATGGAATTTGGTGAATTGAGGATTTGATCTTGGGCGATCCTGAATTGAGCTAATCATATGTGTAAGGTGAAATGTAACTAATATTCGCGTAACATGACAGTGACATACTTGATTGATATTCACTCTGAAGAGCCTCAGAGCATCGTTGACTTGATGACCGAAGGCTTTGTAGATCTTTGAGGCTTAGTACTTCATCATATTGTCGAAGTGAATTAGAAGTATGTGGTGTAGTATAATCCTTACTACCGTTCCAGATATTTGAGATTAGGTTCACCATGCCTTCCTTTCCAGCAGAACGAATTGATGGAGGCGAATCATGGAAATGTAAGACATCAACGATACTAGTGATAGATGAAGGAAAATACTGATAAATCAAAGTAGATAACTTTAAAACAGTTCTAATAATTAAACAAAGTAATAATGATGGAGTTACAATTTAGCACATCACTTTCACTTCGCTCCACATTGATCAATGGACCAGAGCATTGCCAAGATTTCCTTAGCAATCTCACTCGATGACTACCAATGCAGCACTCATGATCGTCTGTCAACAATACTTATTCTTATCTGTTATTCAAATCTATAAAGAAGAGCATCTCGTGTTTGATTATTTATCATGAAGCTGAACGATAAATCAAAAACCAATCCAGGTAGCCATGACATCATCAAAACATGGATATGTTTTTTTTTCCCCGATAATCTTTTCTTTTCCTCAATTTTCTCGTATTGTTCTTACTCGATAATAATCTAAAAATTTAACAATGAGACGACCATCAGGACTTGCGCAAGCAGCTGAAGAGGAGTATAGGATTGAATCTGCTGAAAATGCTATCGTTGATGATGAAACAGTTGAAGAACATATAATTCTACCTACAACATCACTTAAACGTCGACGAGAATCTTTAGTAGAAAATCCTATAGCAGAAAAATCTCAGGCGGATACAGTTCTTTACCTTGCATACGGATCGAATCTATGTGATAGAGTCTTTCTTGGACGACGTGGAATAAAACCTTTATCAGCAATTAATGTTCAAGTACCTGGATTACGTTTAACATTTGACTTACCTGGAATACCATATCGAGAACCTTGCTTTGCAAATTCAGCTAGACGAAAGATTCCTGGTTTATGGAATGAACAAAAATCGGAAGATCATGATGAATCTCGACCATTATTATGGGAAGAAAAATCACCAACGAGCACCGCATGGCAAAAAGGAATGATTGGTACTGTTTATGAATTGACAAAAGTTGATTATGCTATGATAGTGGCTACCGAGGGTGGAGGAGCATCATATAAAGATATAATTGTTGAATGTTTTCCATTGTCATCGGAAGAAGATACAGTAGTACCAGAAACTCCAACAACTCAACCAATCCGCGTACATACTCTATTTGCTCCAACAGAACCCGATCCAGAAGTACCTTTTGGAGGTCGCGATCCTTTAACTAGACCATGTCCAGGTTATTCACAACCATCCTTAAGGTATTTGACATTACTTCGGGATGGAGCACGTGAGAGAGGATTACCTAAAGAATATCAAAATTTCCTTTCTACATTACAACCATATACGATAACTACCACAAGACAAAGAATAGGTTCTGTGACGACATATATATTTTGGTTACCAATATTTACAATTGTATTCACTTCAAATAGATGGTTACAAGATAAAAAAGGTAGATCTCCTACATGGCTCAGATATTCGTCAGAAACAATGTTTAGGTGTGTATGGCTTATGTACGATTATATCCATCGACCTTTATTTGGAGATGGAGAAAGGACCATTGGTAATAAATATGTTCCTCCAAACTTGATCTAAAAAATAATAATGTATAAATCAACATATATATATTTTACAAATAATTTATATCAACATATGTATACTACAAATCATTTATACCAACATATGTATACTACAAATCATATATACCAACATATATATACTACAAATCATTTATACACGTCTGTATCAATTCTTCATGACTTTTATATGCACTTTTTGCAAAAGCGTCGACATCATGATCAGCCTTTTCATTCCAAGGAGGATGATCAAATACTTCATAACTAAACCAACCTCTAAATCCTGTTTTCAAAACAGCATGTGCTACATCATTGACAGGTAAATAACCTTTTCCAGGTAAAGGTCTAAAATCATGACTCCAAAGTGATCTTGGCCTATCACCATTTTTATTTGGCTCTTTACTAAAAGGTGATTTCGGTTTATATGCATCACTTATTTGTAAAAGAAGGATTTTATCTTTTGGTATTGTGATACTTAATTTCTCCATTGATTTTTTGAAACTATCTTCCAAATCATCAATCCCTTCTATTTTACCTGATTCTGTAGTTGGATCACCCCATTCACCACCTGCAGTTTGAAAAGTGTCTAAACATAATCCGACATTATCTCTATTTACCTTTTTGACGATATCCCAAACATCTTCCCAATTTGGAGCATGTGTAGACCAACACCAATTTTCATATGCCATTTTTAACCCCTTTTCTTCTAACATAGCAGCCAGTTCTTGCAAGTCTTTTACTATGACATCTCGATCTGTATTCATCTTTTCAGCAGGCGTATCCGTACTTCCAACTTGTAACGTTTTACAATCACACGCAAGCATGATTTCAATCCACCCTTTTGCTCTTTCGAATGCATCTCTTCTTTCATTGGATTTTGCCGGCCACCCCTCAAAATTCGCAAATGGTTGAAGTAACATGATTTGTAAATTTCTATCATTACATAATTTCTTTACATCTTTTGCTGCTCGGATGAGCACGGGATAGTCTTGGTCAGAAGATAAGTGACCGATAGTAGAAGAAAGGGATTTAGCATGAGATATCAAATCTGGCATGGAAAGTTCTATAGCTTGAAACCCAGCTTGATGTATTGCAGTGAGTTTATCTATGAGGGTACATGATGGGGAAGAACCGAGTGAACAAGATGCAAAAGAGATAGAAATCTCAGACAGTAATTGATGAGCGTCCATTGTCGCTTTCTGATAAAAGACGAGTATAGTATTGGAAAATACTACTTGTCGATTTACTACTGTAGTGAATTGTTGAATATTCATCATGACGTCAATTTTCAAGGGTCCATGGTTTCCAAAGAACAATCCACAAAGCTTAAAATTTTATTAAAAATGACAGTCACACTTTCACAGACATTTTGTCGAGGTATACAATAATAATATAACATAATAATAATGCCAGAGGTAGGATTTATTTATACATTCAGAAAAAGAATCTTATACTAAAACATGGTCAGTTTCATTTTGAGAATCCTAATCTAGGTAATTCTTCTTCTACAGAAGATTGGAGAATAAAAGGTTATAATCCTTTAGTATCTCCTGATTTATTGCAAAGTGAAATAAAACAAACACCAAAATCAAAAGAGACTGTCGTTAAAGCGAGACAAGAAGCTGTAGCTATAGTTCAAGGGAAAGATGAGAAAAACAGATTATTGGTGGTAATTGGACCATGTTCTATACATGATCCAGAGGCAGCATTGGAATATTGTGATAGACTCGTTAAAATGAAGGAGAAATATCAAGATGATCTTTTAATTGTCATGAGAAGTTATCTTGAAAAACCACGTACAACTGTTGGATGGAAGGGATTAATAAACGATCCTGATATTGATAACACCTTTAATATCAATAAAGGTTTAAAAGTATCCAGACAGTTATTTGTTGATCTTACAGAAAAAGGAATGCCATTAGCAAGTGAAATGTTGGATACTATCTCACCACAATTTCTTGCAGATTGTTTATCAGTTGGCGCAATTGGTGCTAGAACTACAGAATCTCAATTACATCGTGAATTAGCATCAGGTTTATCTTTTCCTGTAGGATTCAAAAATGGTACTGATGGTGGATTGGATGTTGCTGTTGATGCAATTGGTGCTGTAAGACATCCTCATCACTTTTTATCTGTCACAAAGCCTGGAAATGTTGCTATAGTGGGTACAAGTGGTAATGAAGATTGTTTTGTAATTTTAAGAGGAGGTAAAAAAGGTACAAATTATGATGCAAAAAGTATAGCAGAAGCGAAAGAGAAATTAGCCAAAGCAGGAGTCAGTCAAAGGTTAATGGTAGACTGTAGCCATGGCAATAGTTTGAAAGATCATAAAAATCAACCAAAAGTTGCAAAAGCAATTGCAGAACAAATTCAATCGGGCGAAAATGCAATTGTTGGGGTGATGATAGAAAGTAATATAAATGAAGGTAAGTTATTGAATGATATTAAAACTAAAAAATGACCTCCTGATTATTCTCATAGGCGCTCAAAAAGTACCAGCTGAAGGTAAATCTGGTTTGAAATATGGTGTTAGCATAACTGATGCATGTATAAATTGGGAGGATACAGAAAAGGTCCTTGAAGAACTTGCTTCAGCTGTTAGCAAACGTAGAAAACTTGCAACTACAAACGGTAATGGTGTTTGATAGAGATAGACATTTTTATATTTAGAATTGTAAAAAAAGTTTCAAGCCAAAATAAATATTGTTTATGTAGAATTGATATTGCTTGACCTCAACATGTCTGATGGACAAGGTGTGAAGCGCACACTAGAAGAGACTAACTTGGTGCCTGACGATGGTGATGATAAAACACAAAAACATGTAAACAAATGTGAACTAACATATCTCTAGAAACATCATCTTCAGACGATGACAATGTCGGTCCTACTCTACCATCACAAGCACCACGTAAGAAACGAAGAAAATTACCCTATGAAAGACTATATATCTCTGCGTTACCGAAAGGTCAAACCTATTCAAAATCATTGATGCATCAAGAACAACTATCTTTTGTATCCTTCACTCAATCCACAGACTTTCTTATCACAAGTTCAATCGATGGTACCATTAAATTCTGGAAAAAGGTGACAAATGGGGTAGAATTTGTAAAAGAATTCAAAGCACATGAGGGGGAGATAATAAGTACGTCTATAAGTTCAGATGGACGTAATTTTGCAACAGCAGGAGTCGATGGTTCGATAAAGATCTTTGATGTTGTTACGTTTGATTTATTATCACAATTGATACCAAATGATAAACCAAGATGTATATGTTATGTATATGGAAGTGGATCATCTTTTCCACTGCTAGCAGTCACTTCATCGGCCAAAATAGATGTATATGATGGAGAACATGAAAAACTGTTATATTCTACAAGTAAATTACACAAATCGCCTATCATAACAATGGTTTATAATACAAAATATGACTGCGTTATATCAGCAGATGAATCTGGTATGATAGAGTATTGGCAACCAACAGAACAATTTGATAAACCAAATACGGTATTTTCTATGAAAAGTTCGACAAATTTATTCGAATTCAAAAAATCAAAATCAATACCTACATCGATTACCACATCACCTTCTGGAGAATATTTCTCTACAATATCATTTCCGGATAGAAAAATAAGAATCTTTGAATTCAAAACTGGTAAATTATATAGGACATACGATGAATCAATAAATACAATAACAGAAATGCAGCAAGCAGGAACAGCTATAAACAAATTGGAAGATAATGATTTTAGTAGACGTATAGGGATTGAAAAAGGACTTGATAATGCAACAAGGATGAATATTATATTTGATGAATCGAGTAATTTTATATTATATGGATCTATACTTGGTATAAAAGTTATAAATATGTTAACAAATACTGTTGTGAAAGTATATGGAATGAATGATAGTTTTAGATGTTTAAATCTAGCATTATATCAAGGTCAACCTGATAAAAAGAAAATCGTTACAACAGAGATGTTAGTATCAGATAATCCTTTACTACAGCAGGCAGAAATGAGAGATGCTATGTTAGTAACGACAGGTTTTGGTAAAGTAAGATTCTACATGTTTACTAATGACGAGGAGATTAACAAATCAAATCGTGATGTTTATAATGAAAAACCAAGAAATCTATCATCTACAAGCAAAACGACGATCAAAGAAGAAAAGATCAAGTTCGGAAAAACTGCTACAATATATACGACTATGGGAGATATTATAGTCAAATTGTTTCCAGAGTATGCACCAAAGGCGGTCGAGAACTTTACAATACATTCAAAGAATGATTATTACAATAATTTGACATTCCATAGAGTTATACGTAAATTTATGATACAAACAGGTGATCCATTAGGTGATGGTACAGGAGGTGAATCGATATGGAATAAAGAATTTGAAGATGAATTTACACCATTATTAAGGCATGATAAACCATATATGGTAAGCATGGCAAATGCAGGACCGAATACAAATTCAAGTCAATTTTTTATTACGACAGAAAAGGCTTTTTGGTTAGATGATAAACATACTATATTTGGACGTGTAATCAAAGGGATGGATGTTGTTCATAGGATTGAGAATGTCAAAGTGTGGAAAGAGAAACCTGTAGATGATGTTAAGATAGTCAATATTAATATAGAATAAGGTTTCAGCCTTGTCACGTGAATATATTCGATAGAGTTTGACATGTGGATATACCAATCGTAGAAATACAAGTTCTCTGATTGGTTCAATTTTATTAGATATCGCCTCTTTGTCAAAACATCTCCAATCAATTCATCAACCATTATACCAAACATGGCCTCGTTAAGATGTATAACTACAAGAGTACCTACAAGACTCTTACGAAGGGGTATGGCAACAATCACGGAACTCAACCGTGATGTATCGCCACCAAGCTTAACACCAACAAAAACTAAACAAACAGATCACGACAAAGACGCAAAAATGAAGACCTTTCATATATACAGATGGAGTCCAGACGAACCAACAAAAAAACCACACATGCAAAGCTACACACTTGATTTGAATAAGACGGGACCTATGATGTTGGACGCATTAATTCGAATCAAAAGCGAAGTCGATCCTACATTAACGTTTCGACGAAGTTGTAGAGAAGGTATATGTGGAAGTTGTGCGATGAATATAGACGGAGTCAATACTTTGGCATGTTTATGTCGTATACCCACCGACGTCAAACAAGAATCTCGAATCTATCCGTTACCTCACACATACGTCGTTAAAGATTTAGTTCCGGATTTGACACACTTTTACAAACAATATAAATCTATCAAACCATTTTTACAAAGATCGTCACCTGCACCAGATGTATGTCTCACTTTTATTCATCATTTTTTATATCATGTAAGCTAATATTGAGATTGTAGAGAAAAGAATATATACAATCTATAGCAGATCGTAAGAAATTAGATGGGTTATATGAATGTATCTTATGTGCTTGTTGTAGTACTTCTTGTCCATCGTATTGGTGGAACAGTGAAGAATATTTAGGTCCTGCTGTATTATTACAATCTTATAGATGGATAGCTGATTCAAGAGACGAAAGAACTGCAGAGAGAAAAGACGCATTAAATAACAGTATGAGTCTTTATAGATGTCATACTATTTTGAATTGCTCAAGGACATGTCCAAAAGGATTAAATCCTGCTTTGGCTATTGCTGAGATAAAAAAGAGCATGGCATTTGTATAGTAACATAATCATAATTATCATTGATGGGTAGTTTTATTAATATGGCCATTTATGACCTCTCCAATTTACAAACAATCCACTATCTTCTATCGTAGCTTTTTCAATCTGTTCATACATTCCATTTACGGAATCATTCAGATCAATATCTCCAACCCATTCACTAAGTTTTGTAGGAACGTCACCAGGATCAACACAAAGAACAGCTATATTTTCTTTTGCAGCTTTTAATTCTATCGCTACAGAAATACTCCAAGAATTCAGCGCCGATTTAGGTGTACGATACGAGATGAACGTTCCACAATCATTCGCTATTTAAATATTTCGTTAACTTTTTACCCCAAGAAATCGTATACGGATAGACTTTTTGGTTGACTTACCAGCAATAGAAGCCCATTCAGACGTGATGTTCACCACTTTTGCAAACTTGCTCTTTTGCAAACTCGGCAAGAAATACTTCATCGCCAAAAACGGCCCCTTGCATCATATGTCTTATCAGCGACTTCCTTTTATGTTTAATATATTTAAAAAGAGGAGGGATGGACATACAACAGTCATGACGCGGTATTTATAAACCATCTGCTCGGCCGTCGTATCCGTCCATTTCTCCGGCGCCATGCCTATTCCGCCGCAGTTTATCAAAATGTCCAACGGCACATCGGAGCCGTATTCGTTTGCGGCGGAGACAATGGTCGATTCGTCAAGGTAGTCGAGATTGAAGATCTTTGACCCGGTGTTTTCAAGCTGTACGTCATAACGATGGTCAGCATTTATAGAGTATGTAGTATGGAAAAAAAGGGTGCGATTACGTCGGTAAATGAGGCGTCGGAGCGGGTTTGAGGCCGGATCGTGCCAAAGACGTTGTAGTTGTGGGATTTGAAGACTTTTACTAATCCTAGTCCTAAGCCTCGATTCGCGCCTGTTTATCATCTTTTTTAGTGCAGAAATAAATTGAAAATGAGGAGATGAAAAGCTGACCGATGATAAGGACATTACCACGTGGAATCATCTTTGATATTGTTGAATGATAGTACTAAAGAGGGTTTGTTTCAGGATGGATACTTTTGTGTGATATGGCGTCAAATCTATTTAAGGTTTTGACTAGTACGTCATGTTGGAAAAAATACTTTTTCCAGGTCCAAGTACAGGATCTTCTGAATATATGTTCAGAACACAAAGATAATTGTAATCATGATAGTCATACCTCTAATCACTACAATAGCAACTGTTGGTCTCTATCTCCAGTATGCAAACTATAGATTACCGGATCAAGACTCGATTGATATCAACAAAGTAAAATTTTATCCGAGTCTGTATAATGCCGATATCGATGTTCTTGCCAAACATCTAGAACGGAATGATTTTACAAGTGTGGATTTAGTCAAGGCATGTTCAAATATCAAATTGTCTTGAAAAGTTGATACTGATTACATATAACACAGGCTTATATTGCTAGGATTGGAGAAGTTAATGATGAACTTCATGTCGTTAATGATATAAATCCCGATGCTATATCTATTGCTTCAATGTTGGATGAAGAAAGGTCCAAAGGCCACACTCGAGGGTAAATAGACCCATGTCAATTTCTTGTTCTTTTTTTATAACTAATTTATTAGACCTCTTCATGGAATTCCAATTCTGATAAAAGATACGGTAAATCTAGACCTCAAAATGTTACTGACTAGTCTAATAACTAAAAATTATATATATAGATAGCAACAGCAGACAAGATGAATAATACAGCTGGGTCATGGGCATTAGTTGGAGCCAAAGTATCCTCAGATGCAACAGTTGTGAGAAAATTGAGAGAAGCAGGCGGTATAATTTTAGGTAAAACAAATCCAAGTGAATGGGGAAATTATAGATTATCTCTCCAAGGAGGTTCAGGATGGTCTGCTTATGGTGGACAGACTTATGGACCTTTTTATCCTCATCAAGATCCATCTGGTAGCTCAAGTGGTAGTGCTGTTGCGGCTGCGTAAGTTTAACAATCGTCTTTTCCATACAATGGATTTAACTAACATGAGATAGATTGGGACTATCAGCTGTAACTCTCGGAGGTGAAACTTGTGGATCTATAACTGACGTAGCCAATTATAATAATATTGTTGGAATAAAACCGAGTAAGTATGAATGTAAAAATGAAATCCATCTAATACAACAATTAATTTATTTTTATCTTTAGCCGTTGGTTTAGTATCTCGTCATCTTGTGGTTCCAATTAGCCAACGTATGGATACTATCGGACCCATGACTAGGACTGTAAGAGATTCTGCTTATGTATTACAAAGTATTGTAGGTTTTGACCCACTTGATAATTATACATCTGCAATTCCAAAGGATATGGATTTAGACTTCATCGGTGCTTGTAGATTATCAGCACTTCAAGGAGCTAGAATTGGTGTACCTTGGAATGTTTTGTCATTAAAGTCCAATGAAAATACCATTTCTACTATCAGAGCATTTGAAAAGGCATTAAAGGTTCTGAAAGAAGCGGGTGCTATAATTATTGACACTCCTTTCCCAGCAGCTGAAGAGTTTATGAAAGATGAGATAAGGATTGAATTATATATTCAATTGATGGGAGCGGATTTTATCGTCAATTTGGAGGAATATCTAAGTCAATTACAATATAATCCAAATAACATAACAAATCTTGCCGAGTTAAGAAAATGGACTCGGGAAAGTCCTCTTGAAGGATATCCGAATAAACCTACAACTCTATGGGATGATGTATTGGCTCGAGACTTGAATAATACTGATCCAGCATTTTGGTCCATGTACCAAAAAGGATTTTACTTCGGTAATGAAGGAGGTTTATTAGGTGCCATCCGAAACCACAATCTCGATGCAGTAGTTTTACCTGGTGATTTTTCATTTGAATGGGCTGCTATAGTAGGTTCACCAATTGCAACTGTTCCTATGGGTGCTATGCCCTCGAATCAACATGTTGTACTTGATGCTGATGGAAAAGCACAATATGGTCCGAACATCCCGTGAGTGTCTGGCATTTATTGTATTTTTTATTTTGATCTGACTTGCGAATCGTAGGTTTGGCTTTAGTTTTCTAGGAGCAAAATTTAATGATGCGAAGCTCCTTGGATTAGCATACGCTTATGAACAACAATCTCTAATGAGAGATCAAGTTGAACCATATATTTATCCTCACACTGAACTTCCTGATGTTGTACGATCATCTCAACAACTATGATTTATATATATATATATATAAAGTCGATTGACCAGATGTTTCATAATGGCCTTGAAATTGATCATGAACCATATCGAGCAGTTAAATCTTTCAACCCGTCCAGTACACTAGATTAATGTCATTAATAAACAAATACAAAAACAAATCATTGTCTACGTACTCATTTCTTAACCTTGTATCATCCGGAAACAAAGCAGAAACATGTGAATTAAACCTTCTAATTAAATCAATTATCAAAAACTTATTGTCCAGCAAAAATAATATAAACTTACAGTCTATATAAATCAACTCGACCTCCAAAATCTATTACTGGTTCAGATGGTGGATAATGTTTATGATAAGCTGAAATATATTCTTGTCCAAACGGATTACCGGGTGTAGTCCATTGACCGAATTCGACTAACAAAATAACTTCTGAGTATTTTCCCTTTACCATGACTATAATAATAAATAACTTACATTCATTATGTGCATATATACAACATGCATCAAATATCAAAGGTTGACCGGTCTTTGTATCTCTACTTACATTTGCAAACCATAAATCTCCATGAATCAACGAAGGTTTGACTTTCCTACCTTCACTTTCTAATGGTCTTAAAAGTCTTGGTATAACTTTTGTGAATAAGCTATGAATTAGATCATACATTTCTGGATCATGACCATTTGCATTTATATAAACATCTAGCGATTGTCTTATACATTTCGTAAAGAATGCTTCCCAACTATCTTCCCAACCAATATGTTGAGGTAAAATACCGATATAACTCTGTTTATCGTAGCCAAATTTACCAGTTGGAGATATACTATTTTTATGTAATGACGCTAAACGTCCGGTAAATATATCAGGTTCAGGAAGTGTAATTATCATATCAACAAATTCTATTAATATGAAATGAGTGGATTCTACACTTTCATATGTACCAATAGCTATAACTTGTGGTATAAATTCAGGTGCTTGTTCATATATTGTTTTTGCAGATTGATATTCACTTGCGACCATGTTTTTTCCAGTTTCTCCAGATACAACTTTGATGAAATATGAACATTCTTTTTTATCATTAAGAAGAACGTCAATTCTACCAGTGTCGGCCCAGAAACTATTCCCATGTTTACGTGTAGAAATGACTCGAGAATTTGGTGGAAGTGCTTGTTTAATTAGTATATCTTATTTTAAACTTGTAAATAGAATAATAGAAAAACCTTTAGTTACAGCTGGATCAACATTTGGACTATCAATGCCGATTTCGACCCCTTTGGCTCCATAATAATTCATGATTTCTTTTCTCCTTATACAAACGACGATGTTGGAGGAAACTTGTCCTAAAAATGCAGCATATAAAAGAAATCTAGAATGTTTACCTATGATGTCATAACATATCTCATGTATACAACAACTTCCTACTCGGTTAGCATACATACCTCAATATTATGAAATGCACTACTTACGATTCATCACTGGTCTATTCTTCTTGATAAATCAAATACCCATTACGATATCGGAAGATGTAATACATCCCTCCTTTCGCTTATTCTCTACATTGGAAGAACATTCTAGATTAGTCGATATAGCATACTGCGTTTTACCGAATCCATTTACTCCAGGCATAACTCCACCATTCAAATGTTTATCCCCTCACTGTTCATCATTCCCTTCTTTTCAACTGATCACACAATGGAATACAGGACCACTAATGACGGATTCGAGTGGATATATCGTGATCTCTCATCCACCTGCAGAAAAGAGGATAATAGTAGCATTTAGAGGAACATATAGTCTTACGAATACTTTGATAGATTTAGCTACTTTACCTCAGACTTATATCCCCTATCCTACGGCTCCACCAACGCAAAATAATACACTAATGGAAGAAGATGACGAATGTAAAAACTGTACAGTTCATTTAGGATTTTGGTCCTCGTGGAAACAAGCTAGAAGTATTATAATGCCACACATCAATAGTCTAAGAGAAGTTTATAAAGATTATAGAATCGTTTTGGTAGGACATAGTCTCGGTGGAGCTGTAGCTGGACTTGCGGGGTTGGAAATGGAAGTAAGAGGGTGGATGCCGGAAGTAACAACATTTGGAGAACCAAGAGTGGGGAATCAGGCTTTGATGAGTTATTTCGATACAAAGTTTGGGATAAGCAAGGAATATAAAAGAGATGGTACAAGATATAGAAGAGTCACTCACTTGGATGATCCCGTACCGTTATTACCACTGAGTGAATGGAATTATAGATCTCATGCTGGAGAGATTTATATTAATAAAGCTGAAATACCGCCGGAATTGAACAATCTCATCATTTGTCATGGTGATGTAGATAAAGAATGTAGTGCTGGGGCTGATAATACTCTGAACATTTTACGAAATGATCAAGAAGTTATGATGGCAGAACTTACGACTGGCATTGAAATACCGCTACGATATCAACTATGGCAATTACTTCATGCACATCGAGATTACTTTTGGAGATTGGGTCTTTGTATACCTGATATATGAATGCAAAACCATGATGATGATCTTTATTAACTATTACATGATTACTTTATTGTACAATTCAAAAAAATAGGATCTACTGAATCTGGATCTTTCTTGCTACTGGTGCTTGAGCCTTTGGTACTGTTATTGTCAAGATACCATTAACAAGACTTGCTTTAACTCCCTCCTGGTTAACTCTTGCTGGAAAGTTAAAGGTCCGTGAGAATTGACCAGTCGAACGTTCTGATATCCAGTAGCGTTGTTTTGGTTGTTCAACTTTTTTGACCTCAGGAGTAGACACTACAGTCGAGGTTGGAGTATTGATTCCAGCGTCACTCGGATTTGAAGACTCATCTTCAACGGATGGCTTTTGATAAGCAACGTGAGAAGTTGACTCTTGAGCAGACTTGGTTATTTCTTCTAATGCTGAAGTGTCTGACTGGATTGAACGTTTTGTATGACCACGGATAGTAAGTGTTTGAACATCTGTAAACTCAATATTTATATCTTTTTGATTAATGCCAGGAAGTTCGCCTTCTAATTGGTATGAATCTTTATCCTCCTTTACATCAAAGCGAGGTTGGAATGAGCGAGTGGTTGTAGTTGTGGTAGAAGGTGCACTACATTTATTGAGTTGATGTGAAGCATAATCATCCAAAAGTCGGAAAATTGGAGTAAATTCTCCAACTGAGAAGCGAGATACTGGTGATAAGAAAGACATTCTGCGAGCTGCTTGTTGTGATGCGGGTCTAAGTCTGTAAAATGTCTTTGGTGCTTGTTGTTTTAGACAATGCATATAAATGGCAAAGAAGAAGATTTGATTTTAATGAAAGAAGAAACGAATTACTACTGGCGAAGAGGTGATACTTATAGCTGCTGGAATCATGGTGTATCGCTCTTCACAATGACTGACATTTGTCAGCCTTGTCTATTCTAGTATAAGCATGACACTTCATGAATCAACCAGAATGTGTTCGATATTTCGAGTGAATGCTAGAAGCATCTAGAAAATCCATCACGTGATATATATATCAGATTTCAAAGCAATGATGGATGACTGATTGTGATAATTAGATCATCATCGAATGTCTCGAATACCAGGTGACTTGTATAATTGAAGTTGTCGTTCTCCTTTTCTCATTAAGAACTCGATAGTGGTAAAGTCTTTTTTATGAAGGTCAATATGGCGTCTAAATTCTGTTCTATTCCTTACGAGTCAACTATACAAACCTCAGGCAAACCATAAAGGTCAATTCAAATCACCTGATAAAGTCATAAAAGTGCGGCCTGGTATCCTACATGATGAACGAGATATGAGATACTACTATCTGTAGAGAAATAATTTGATAAAAAGCATGAAAACTTACTACCGGTTTGCCTCGAGCTGCTCGTAGACATTGTCTATATAGACTTATGACATCTTTTTGCAATCCAGATAGTCTTGACATTGATGCCGCTTTCAACACAGACCGTAGTCAAAATAACAGTTAACGACTGGATTGGAAGAAGCTTTGATAAATATGCCAAGACTTCTGATTGCTTCCTTCACTTTTATCTCCCATGATACATTATAACACTTATATGAATACAAATGTTTATAAAATGTCAGTGAGAAACGTAATTTCTTCTTCTAGACAGGTAGAATCAACCAATCGTGCATTCATTGAAGAATCAAATAGTAGTAGGTACCATGGTACAAGACCAAGCACTGCAAGACCACGTACTGGAGTTTCAACAATTGGTGTTGAATATAGAAGAATAATATGTGCAATTTCAGAATCAAGAAGTCAAACAAAACCCAGCGTTGGTGTGGCAATGATTGATTTAGATTCCGCTGAAGCTATTTTATGTCAATTATCTGACGGATATAATTATGCTCGAACAAAACAAAAATTAATGGTATATTGTCCATCTATAATATTATATCCAAATACTATTGATGATCGATTGATAATATGTCTTGAGGATATTATAAAAGAGTTTGGGGCGGAAGCTATAAAATATGATCGCAGATGTTGGACAGAAGAGATTGGACTAGATTATATTCAACAATTGTCTTTTATTGACAGAATTGAGAGTATCAAAATCGCAGTAGGTAATAATTATTATGCAGTTTGTTGTTTTTCTGCTGTAAGACGAATTAATGTACAAAAAGCTATGAAATGACTTACAAGATAACTTTAGGTAATTAAATATATAGAAAAAGAGTTGGGTCTAAATTTTGTCAGCCATTCTTTGAGAATAAGATATGAATCACCCGAAGGATCAATGATGATTGATACAGCAACTATTAAATCATTAGAATTATTACAGAATTGTCATGATTCAAAATCAAAAGAATGTTTATTTGGTCATTTGAACGGGACACTAACAGTAATGGGTGAAAGATTATTGAAAAGTAATATACTACAACCTCTAACAGATATTGACATATTGAATAAAAGATATGATGCTATACAAGAGTTATCTACAAATGAAGACATGTTTACAAATCTAAGATCTATATTAAAAGGCTTTCCAGATGCAGATAAATATCTTACAAGTTTAATATTGGTACCAAAACAACATGACACTTTCACAACAGCATCAACAATTAATAATATACTTGCATTAAAACAATTCATAACAAGTGGTAATAATCTTTATAAAACACTGAATGGATGTAAATCTATCCTACTGAAAGATATATGTACAAGTTGTGATCCATCAACGCTTGATCTAGTAAAAGATTTGATAGATGAAAAGATAAACAAAGATATTATATATACCAAAAAGCCTATTGAATTAAGAAATCAAAGATTATATGCCGTCAAAGTTGGTATACATCATTTACTTGATGTTGCAAGAAAAACCTTTGCAGAATGCAACGAAGATGCATATAATCATGTTCAAGAATTAAAAGATAACTATGGAATTATGTTAGAACTGAAATATGATGAAAGAAGAAAATATTACATAAGTTTACCTATATCAGAATTAGAGGACCGTGATTTACCTGAAGTGTTTATAAACATTTTTAGAAATAAGAAGAATATTGAATGTCAAACGATGGATTTGATCAAACATAATCAAAAGATACATGATTCTTATACAGAAATTATATTAATGAGTGATGAACAAATTCAATCATTGACAGAAAGTATCAAAGAATATATTCCAATATTGTTTAAAATTTCAGAATCAATATCATTATTAGATATGATAACAAGTTTAGTGAATATAATCATCATGAATGAAGATTATATTAGACCAGAATATAATACTGGTACTTTGGCAATAAAAGAGGGAAGACATCCTATTAAAGAAAAATCTATGAAGTTTATACCAAATGATATATATTCAACCGAGAGTAGAAGATTTCAAATCATTACAGGTTGTAATATGAGTGGTAAAAGTACATACATCAGGTCAGTTGCAATGATATGTATCATGGGCCAAATCGGGAGTTTTATACCTGCAAAACAAGCAACATTACCTGTAATAAAACAATTATTAGCAAGAATTTCTACAGATAGTGTTATAGAAGCTAATGTCTCAACATTCTCATCGGAAATGAGAGAAATATCGTATATTTTAGATAATATTAATGATAACAGTTTAGTCATAATAGATGAACTTTGTAGAGGTACAAGTATCATAGACGGACAAGCGATTGCATTGGCCATTTCGGAAGAATTGATAAAAAGTAAAGCATTAGTATGGTTTGTAACTCATTTCAGAAATTTATCAACAATTCTATCAGAAAGGTATGGTGTTATGAGTATGCATATGAGTGTTGATATCAATCATGAAAATATCTTGGCAATGTTATATCGTGTAAGTGAAGGTGTAGATACTAATGAGCATTATGGTTTGAAATTAGCAAAAATTGTTTCATTTCCTGATCAAGTTTATGAAAGAGCGGAGTATGTGATTAATATATTGGAAGATAAAGCAAAACGTAATGAACGAGTTTCACCTTTTATAGTGCTTGCAAGAAGACGTAAAGTTGTATTTCAGTTACGGGAACAAATTATACAAGCATTACAAAGTTCAATGGATGATAATGTTCTTAAAGAATGGTTATCAGAAATGAAAAAACAATTTATTATAGACATGTCTAACAATAGTATATAGAGTAAAAGTAAATGCTACACAGATTGTAGATGATCTCGAACAGATGTAATTACTTCTATTGAGATATCACAATACTGTTGAAGGTATAAATCAATAGCAGATTTGACATGATCTTCTCGCCAATCTTCGACTTTTATATCACTATTGTTAGCTCTTTCAAGTCCTGTCAATCGTAAAAGCTCATCAGCAACATTGTCAACCCACCCGTTTTCACATTTTGCAAAGACTTGCAATGGAAGCCCATTTGTAACCATTGCTTTTAGTGCACGTGGTGGTTCCTCATCTTTAACTAATTCATTGTTTATAATCCATCGATCAGTGTTTAGGTAATGATTTGTAATCATATAATCTTGATCACAAAATTTCAATTTTATGCCACATAACAAAAATATTAACAAAATAACAATACCAGTTCTATCTTTTCCTTGAGTACAATGTATAAGAATTCCACCTTTTCCACTCTTTTCTGAAATGATTTTGAAAATTTGGGCGATTCCACTTGTAGATTTTGTAAGAGTTATGGCCGCCAATTCTGAAAGTGTCATATTTGCCAATACATCTTTACATATGATTCTTCTAGCTTCTTCGTCATCATTTCTAACAAGTTTTGTTACTAATATTGAACATTTCTTAACAAAAGTTAATTTATTGAATAACGCAATTTTGAAACTACCGCCTGTAAGATCTATTGTATATCGGTCTATTTCAACATCACCGGTGTCTTGTAATGGTGTTTCTACTCTTTCATAATCTGACCGTAAATCAATGATTGTATTTATATCATTTTCAATCAAGATTCTTTGGAAGGTTAATGTGTCAAGAGAATTGATATCTCCACTTCTGAATAACAGGTTTGATTTAATCCCTTTATTGATACCATCAAGGTCGGAGAGATGTTTTCCTACATCTCGGAAATTAAGGTCATTAAGGAGTGTGGTCTGACTGGTTATGACATCATTTGAAGATTGATGGCTAATTTGTCTGAGATTAATGGTAGATTATAATTATGGGATAATAGTAAGACATACTGCTCATTCTCATTGATGAAAGGGTCTACTAGTCCATCTTTGACCAGATCAGACCTGTTTTCCATTCCATGTTACTATATCGTATAATCATATTTACAGTAATGTTGAATGACGGTCAACGGATCATAAAGTTTAATGTAAATAAACATGAAGCGGGCACGGTTCAATTATGACGTAACAAAAAACTCCAACAATTTCCCTGTTCATCATCATCAATCTCATTACATTCTTTATCTGATACAGCATTTATTTTGAAACAGTCGCAATACAATAACATACATCAGCCATGACAGTTCCATGCCCAGATCCAAAAGCGCATCGTATGCCCGACAAGAAACTACAAGAAGAAGCATCTGCTGCGGCTTTACTTGCTGCTAGTCCTTCGAAACAAAAGCATATAATAGAAAAACAAGATCCATTACCTGCTCAAGGTTAGTCATATTCACTATTTAGCGCTTTCTGATGTCACTAAGACAATATGTATAGGCGCAGCTGCATCATTAAAACAAGCAAGAGCGGAAGATTTACCAAGTTATCCAAGTTCTGGCGGTATCACATCGCAATCATCATATAATGCTGCAAAATTAGCGTCAAAAGATCACAAAGATTTTGAACTTTGGCAACCTGATTCGTCGTCAGCTGCTGAAAAGGCTGCGTTATCGGCGAAAGATATCAAATCACCACCAGCATGGCAACCTCCAAGCAAATCGAGTGAATCGCGTCCAACATCATCATCACAAGCATCATCTAATTTCCAATCTGCTGCGACGATCGCGTTTAAAAAAGGTTCTTCTGGCATTTTAAATGATAATATTGAATCGACAAATATGAAGAATAAAGCTTTATTAGCGGCAAAACAATCAATAAGATTAAGATCTGATTCTAATTCGTCATCGACATCCAACAATAATTCTGCAACATATCCAGATTCTGCAAATGCTGCACAAAATGCATTAAGTGCAGCAACAAAAGCAAACAGGTCAAGGTCTATGAGCAAAAAGAATGAACAGAATGAGGAAGTTCTCGTTGATCATAAGATATTAAGTGATAAAATAGCAAAAGAAATGTGGACAGAAAATCCACCAGTCAGTATCGAAGTTGAGGAAAAGAAACATAATGATGCATTACGTGCATCTGCTATATCATTTGCTAAACAAATGTATGACGTACAACAATCTATAGAAGAGACAAAGAATCGTAATTCCTCTCTAACTCAATTAGATGTCAAAAAAGAAGCATTAGCATATATAAATTTACAATCTGCAGCAAAGAAATTAGCGGATGAACGTCTTGCAAAATTAGATCCAGATGGCAGTATGAAATATCGTGAACATTGGGGAGTTACAAATAATGAACCAGAGCGTCGGAGATTATCATTAAGAAATGCAACATTGCGTAAAAAGTCAGAAAATAATAATGATGAAATGTCAGAATCTGACGACGATGATCTAAGATCCAGAAAGATACGATTACAAATGAAACAGTTTAATAAAGATTTGGAAGAAGTCGATGAAAAGAATCGAAAAGCAGACAGAGCAGCATTAATGGTAGAAGCTGAAAGAAGAGTACAATTACAAATGAAAAGTATGGATGAAAAGGTTTATGCAGATACAGGCAAAGTTTCACCAGCTATGATGGAACAATGGGAAACAAAAGCAAGAGCAAAAGCACAATCAAATAGTAATGTTAGAACTGAAAACTATGGTAAAACTGACATCGGAGGAGGCAAATTTGTAGATATGAAGGATGTTGAAATCATCGCGGCAGCAAGATTGAAATCCACATTGGACGAAATTAATGATAATGCTGAGAAAAGAAGAGCAAGAGATGAAGAGATGCGAATCGAACAAGAGGAGAAGAAAAGACTGAATGTTGAATTGAAAGCCGAAGCAAAACAAAACAAATTGTTAGAAAAGAATAAAAAAAGTAAGTCTTTAAAATTAATAACATGAATTCTTACTAATATGTTGTGCAATTTAGATGTTGAAAAGGAACGTAAAGCTGAAGAGAAAAGACTATCGAAAAGAAAATCCTTGGATGTAAAATCTGCTGGTAAACAGGATACAATTGAAAGAGATCCCATATCATCTGTGACTGTCTTGAATCCCGAAACAAATATGAATTCATCAAAAGATGTAGGAGATATATCTTCCACAAGAGCTGTCAAATCAGTTCCCTTTGCATCAAGCAATCAATCGTATAGTATGGAAATCACAGCAAATCAAATTTCAACAGAAAAGCCATCCTCTAATAAGATAAGTAAACTTGTACAACGAATTACAAAACGTAACAAAGAAGACATCGCCTCATCTGTTCCATCTCAGAAAGAAGTTATAGTTGCAGGACCTATTGAAACACATCGAGCAGAATCATCGTCGAATTTATGGGTTAAACCTACTTTGGTCAATTCAAATACTCATGATGGTGTAGTGGATGATAGTGTTTCGGTAGCGGATAGTAGTGTATTATCATCACCAACGTCGAGTGTGAAATTAAGACTTGAGGCGAACAACACTAATGAAGATGAAGATCAGTTTGAAAATGCAAAGAGTGAGATTGATAGTAGACCAGGGACAGGACTTGGAAATAATCACACCAGTAAAATCGAAGAAGATGATAACAATAATAATAACGCGGGTGTTTTGGCAAGTATAACAGCTGGTATTGGTAAATTGTTTGGATCGACAAGTCAAGAAAATGAAGACAAAGAAATCAGTGTCGAAAAGGAAGTCGTACCCATCACTAATCATCACCACGATGAAACTACTGCCGAGGATGATCACGAATTGAAAAAGATCAACAGTCATAGAGAGACTAGGTTTCAAGAAGAGCTTTGAATATTTAATAGTACAATGTATATTTTTCAACAATCATTCAACAATTTCCATTTCTTTCAATTCTGATTCCGCAAAATTATCTTTCCACTCGTTCCAGATATTAACTAATTCCTGAATGTATTTTTCGTGAATTTCATCAATGTATGATTGTTCGGGTATTTTCTGTATGTTGACCAATATTGGTTTTCCGACTACGATATTTAATGGTCTCCTATATGGCATAATTCCGACATCGTAATTGAATATCCCTCTCGCGTGAAATAACGGCAAAGTGAATCCCAATATCTTCTTCATCCACAATTGACCTTTTAATAGATAAGGATGTTCATCTCCAGTAATCTGTTCGTATAATTCATTCTCACCGAATGCTAGGACAGGTACTAAATCCGCTCCCGTACGAATCGCCAGTTTTATAAACCCCTTTCTTCTCTTCAAGACTAATCTCAAAGAAGATGGCTGTGCGTCTAGAGATTCTCTCGCTCCGCCTACGACTATCGTAATCGCTCTCCCCATTCCTTCATTATCCATACCGCCTTTTGAGAGGATATTTTCACAAGATTCTCTAGACACGCTAGCTAGTCCCATGCGTAGAGCATAATCTCTATACAAAGGGATGCGGAAGTTTGAATCTAAAGTCAGCAAAGTATTTTTAATCCCCGGAAATAATTGAGAAAACCCCAACGCTTCTGTCGCGAACGCTGCGAATGCTCCGTGGGATATGATTCCGTGAGGATGGTATCCGAATAGATATTTACGCGTGGGTGGTAGTACTGTTGTACGATGTAATCTAGCAGGGAAATATGATGCGAATACGACCATATAGGTAGATTCCGTAACCTTTCTGATCTATATGACAACTCTCCTGATATAGCTGCTCGTGAAAAGATTATGTAGATCAAATAAGGTAATATAAGTGGCCATATGATAGGAATCGAACATAAGAAGAAGAAGAATGTGACAAATGCAATGATGGAAAGTGTATGGATCAAGACCATTAAAGTTTGCAGTCTTCTTTGTAATGGAACATTTAATGGTGCCCATCTTATACTATTTATTTCAATTAGTCTGGTGAATTATACCTGAAGAGGATGATTGAGCTTACGCTGATTTATGCCATCCTTCACCAGCAGATTTACCACTGACGAGATTATTTTTTGGTCGTTTTTCATCAATCTTAACGTCATGATTAATATCATTGTTATTATTAATCGATTGTAATTGATCGGGATGTATCCCGTCGAATTTTTCATAAACAATCTTGTTTGACATGCTGTCGCTTATTTCTCTTGATCCACCATTCAACGTATGTGATGGTATACGCTCACTTACACGTCTCAAAGGACTATTGTTGTTATTATAGTAATAATCTTCAAAATATTTTGGATTTTCAATTTGTCCAGATAAACGTCTTCTCAATGCTGTAGGAGTGACTGGTCTTGGTGATGGTTCTTCGTCTAAAATTTCTCCTAGAGGTCGAGGAGAACTTTCGTTGATATTGGCTCTTGGTGGTGATTCTTTTATTAAAGTTTCATCGATATTTGCTCGTAAATCTATTAAACTATCCACAAGATTATCTTCTTCGGTTTTGTTATAATGAATTGTTTGTTGTGAGTCGAATATGTTATAATCGGACGACATTTTTTTCCTATTTCGTTGAAATTGAGGATGACAAGAAAGATTTTGCCATTTTTGAAAAGTTGATAGATGTAGGTCTCACATTCACAACTCAATTGGAGAGATGATATTAAAATTTAACTCTTGTACATGATATAATTATGACGTAATTCGATATATACAAAGTATCTTCTAAACAATAACAAGTCACATATATCTATTTATTATCTCAATGAACATAAGCGCAACAGGAGCAAAAGCACCCTTCAAATCAAGACCCAAACAAAATCCATTTCTAAAGAAAAAAAGTCAACCTTCGCTCAATAATTATGCACGAATCAAAAGAAAACGAGACGAAAGTGATGAGGATGAAGATGAAGCAGAAAAACTACCACAAATTAAAATCATAACATCTTTAAGATCTGTACCGACCAGTGATATATTAGAAATGATACAACATGCTAAAAATATCATGTTTATGGATATACCAGAAAGATTATCAGGAATGAATTCAAAACAAATCGCAGATATATTGAATTTTCGAAAGAATTTGCCACCCTTAGTTTCATTAGCACATATCTATGCTATTAGTAAATCAACTACGAGTACAGATCGAGAAATTGCGTCATTATTACAACAAGGCATAATAAGAAAAATATCAATAATTGGTAGAGGAAAAGGTGGAGCGCCATTAGGTGATGGATTGATCAAAACTGATGATTGGATAGAATTCATACATAATAGTAATCTATCAGGAAATCTACAAAACAAATATATATCATTATTAAAAGAAAATAAAAGTCAGATGATAAATAGTTTACAATTTGACAGGGAAGAAATACCAGAATTAGTATCATCTGGATTTATAACATTATCAAGTGCATTATCAAATCATATAGATGTAAGAAATAAAACTGGACAATCAATCGCTGATAATAGTATTATTGCACCAACAGGTTCTATCGAAGCAGTTGGTGGCCAAAATGTTATACAATTACATGGAAACATATCCAATTCATTAACAACAAATGACGATAATAAAATAAAAATAAAAGGAAATCTATTAACATTTTCATTACCTAATACAGGTATATACTTGAAATTAATAACAGAAGCTAAACAATATTTATTATCGTTGATAATAAAAATGTCACCAAAATATAAAGAAGGACTAAAAGATTTATTAAGGGAAAGGTGGGATGGAAATACACCAACAGTAAATGACAACGCCAAGAGAATACGTGGAGATTGGACAGGGGTTATTTTACCAGGTAGGACAAAGAAATGGAAAGACTATTATGGTCTAACATTTGAATTTATATTAAATGAGTGTCTTGGCAGTGGAGCTGTCGAATGCTTCGAAACAGGAAGTGTTGGATTGGGTGTGAGAATACCTTTATAATTAAAGAGGTCGTGTCAAGCTCTATTTTTAGAAATGACGGGGTATTCAACTTTAAAATTATTTTTAATATAATTGTGACCCTCTCCCCGACCAACTTTCTTTTTCTTCAAGTGACTCATTTCTATCCTTTGGTATCATATTAAATCCAATGGCAGAATTTCCTCCACCACCAGATGCATCTTTGATTGATACAGACATTGGTTTCAAAGTCAGGTATGTTATAAAATTATAGTATTACTATTGATTCGGTACTAATAGATTTTATAATTTTAGAGATGTAAAAGGACATGTCGAATCAACATGGTCAAGATCAACTAAGAAATGGTCCGCACCAAAGTTTGTTGCGAGTCCACATTTCCATTTACATGGAATGAGTCCTGCATTAAATTATGGTATGCAATGTTACGAAGGATTAAAAGCTTTTCGACACGTCGGAGATAAAGAAATATCAATCTTCAGACCGGATATGAACGCGGAAAGAATGCAACATTCTGCAAGATGTGTATCGATCGAACCCGTCGATGAACATTTGTTTTTGGAATGTGTTCAATTGGCCGTCAGTATGAATGCCTCGTGGGTTCCTCCTCATGATACAGGTGCGGCATTATATATCAGACCTTTGTTATTTGGATCGAGTCCACAATTAGGTCTGAATGTACCAGAAGAATATACATTTGCTGTATTCGTTACACCTACAGGAGTTTATCATGGTAGTGATCCTGTCAAAGCTTTAATCTTGGATAATTTCGACAGAGCAGCACCAAGAGGTACGGGATCTGCAAAAGTTGGTGGAAACTACGCACCTGTCTTGAGATATAGTGAACAAGCAAAACTAGATGGCTATGGAATAACATTACATCTCGACAGTCAAACAAGAACGGAAATTGACGAATTTTCCACATCTGCTTTTATTGGTGTAATCAAAGATCCAGAAGAAGACGACGATCCAGAATTAATCATACCAGATAGTAAAAACGTTATAGAGTCCATCACAGCTGCGAGTATTTGTACAATTGCAGAAGATCTTGGTTGGGATGTCACAAGAAGAAAAATCAGAGTTGAAGAATTGGGAGATTTTCAAGAAGTCATGGCGGCTGGTACCGCTGCTGCTTTGGTGCCTATTAAAAGTATCACACACGGTAAAAAGGAAATTAAATATAGAAACGGTAGTGATGAAATCGGTCCAATCACTGATTTGTTGTTGAAAAGATTAAAAGCCATCCAAATGGGTGATTATGAAGATAAACATGGTTGGTTACATAAAGTATATCCACCACCAAAACAATGGACCGAGGAACATCATCATTCCAATTCTGTAAGCTCTATATCTGGTCATCAATCAACGACTTCATTACATCAATCGGCTATGGATGCGGCAAATTCTACTTTGAATAAAGTCGGTATCAATGACAATACTAGTAAAGAAAAGGTTGTCAATGAATTACCATAGTTTGTGTTATAATATCATATAAATCAATATTATGATATGATAGTCATTTGGTTTTGAATACAACTATCCATAACAATCTTTTTACATTTGATCATCGACTCAGCTCTTGCATGTTTTCTTCTCCATATACCGTACCCCATCAATTCTTCAGATCTATCGTCACGATTTGTGGAGAGAGATTGCTGTATCATCATATCCATCTGATGAAATACTATATATTTTATATCTTCCCATATCCAATCCCAGCAAATAATGTCGTTTGAAATAATTTCATACCTCGTCAATCAATCATAAAAACCCTCATTCCCTCTTCAAATCACATTTTTTAGAATAAAAGTCATTTATTAAAATACTCCTCGATTGTTTTTTCCACCTTCTTCGCCCCATCCAACCAATGCTGAACATCTTTATCCAGTCCTTCCAGCTCTTCCTTTCGTTTTAAATTCCTTTTCACCAATTCCATTTTCCTCTCCACCAGCCCGTTTCGGATCTTCAATAATCGTTTTCGTTCGTGTAATTCATCCTCGATGCGCAAAACCATCAATCCATGCCCGTCCCCTACCGCCTCTTTCGTGTCGATTTTTTCTAGAAATTCTTGCTCGGAGATCAGACCGAGGCTGGTGTAGCGGTGTTGAAAGTCTTGACAGTCGGCGATTTCACCACGGAGGTGTTTTTGTTCGTATACGAGGTTTTGCAAGTTTAGGTGTAGAGTGTCGATTTCGTTCTTTGAGAGGGTCGTTTGGGATTTATTGTCTCGTGAAAAAAGGACGGCTGTACGGTATCGTGCGCGTAGGAGGGAGAGTGACGAGAGGAGGTTTTTGGAAAGTTTGGCGGAGGAAGAGATGTTGGGGTCGGATTGGAGAAGGGATAGGAGTTGGAGAGTTATTTCTCGAGATTGGGTTGCTGTAGATAGGACGTGTAAGAGGGATGGTGATTGTATTATATTTGTGTCCATTGTTTATACCAATAACAAAGGACTGTTCTATGAAAGAAGTAGTAGTTGAATGGAAAAATAAATAGAAAGAATAAAAAGAAACATGACATCACAAAATCAATTCATCATTTATTCATCATCTTAAATATTTATAACAAATGGTTATAAGTTACTGTATATACACATCAATCACGTCCTAATATAACAAAATGTTGTTCCCATATCCAACCAAGTTGTTTTTCTATATCATCTTGATTTCTAGCCAACCATAATTCACCTTTTTGTGAAACGACATCAAATACTTCACCTTGAACATATGTCAAATAAGGATAACCTGATTCTAATCTTGTCCTATCGATATTAAATTCAAATAATGAAGCTGCAATAAATAATGTCTTTAATTGTTTATTATTATTATCAAAGTAGTTTGCTTCTGATGAGGAAAGATTTGTCAAACTTGTAGATGTAGTTGGATTGAACAATCTTTGTTGATTGACTATAGATTTTTGATTATCAAATTGATTTCCTATTGTCGATAGAGAAATGGATGATTGTAATTTCTTGTTATTGTTATTATTGGTATGATTATTGTAATTATTGTTATTATTACTTGATGCATTATTTAAAGCTTGTTGAATTTGTAATTGTTGTTGTGAAATGAATTGATTCTCGTTGACAGGAATACCAGCTGTATATGATATTCTTTTTGTTGAAATAGATGGACCATTATTGTTATTATTATTATTATTAGTATAATTATTATTATTTATTGAATTAGAAATTGATGGTGATCTCATGTTATTATTGTTATTTTGATTCAAGGAAGTAGCACGACTTCTAGTAACCAAGGAGGTTGAAAAACTCCTTTCTGAATGATTATCTATCAAAGGTGAAAAGTCTTCCGAAGTCATTGATTGTGTACGACTTATAACAGGTGTTGTTCTTGATGCTGTATATTCCATCATATTCCTACTCATAACTAACAAGGAACCATTACAAATATTCAAATTATCAAATTGTAACGATATCATATCATATAACTCATAAAATTCTGGTATAATCTGTTCTGTTGTATTTGGAAAGTTTTCAAGTACTATACTTATCTTTAATTTCCATATCCATAACCATTTTAGTTGTATATCATTATAACATATTAAACACTCTTTGATCAATTTTGTTGTTAGATAATATAGTCTTGGTAAATCATTCTTTAATTGATCATTTAATATCATAAAAGATTCTGAAGATTTTTTCGATTGTCCAGATTGTAGAAATTTTATATGATCAGGTAACAACTTTTTCCTTTTTGTGATAATATTCTGTGGATTTTCATATAATGTCCGTAAAGTAATCAATGGGTCTATAATTCGTTTTTGTATTGATAGCTTATGTTCTGGTAATACTGCTATTGACAAGTCTCTCAATCCAATAATAAACTTTTTCCATTTTGATTCCAGTTCCGGATAATAATGTCCTCCACCATCTATAAATGATTCTAATGATCCTGACAATGAATTAAACCTTTCTATAACTGTATCAATTTCTAGCAATGATGATTGTATTTCTCTCATGACAACTTGTAATCTAACATGATGTCCATGAAATTTACTGACAATTTCTTCATATTCATCATCCTTGAAACTATTTATTATCTGACTTTTTGACGTTGATGATGATATGCCAAATGCTTTTGCTAAATTTAGTTTAACATCTGATTCTTTTCTTTTACGATGATGAACAAATGTTTCAATCAAATCTACTCTCTTTTTGGCTTCATTTATTCTATATGATATTGAAATTGATTCTTTTAATGCTTGATTCAAGTTTGATAGATCTGGATGATTATCAGGCGTTGATGATAATAATTGTTGAAGCAACAAAGGATATTTCAATATACGTTGAACAGGTTTTACTAATAAAGAATCCAAATCCCATGCTGTTGTCATATCATTCGCATTTGCGTGACAAGCTTTTAACCATTGTGATACTATTTGATCTGATTTTATAAATGTCAATTTTTTATTAGCTTGTTCATAATTCTTGAGATATTGTCCATAAACCTTTTCCATACGTGGTAGATAGTTTAAGAATACAACACCCAAAGTTGTACTCATCCCTTCGTCGTCTATTATATTAGAGTCTGATAATGTGTTTTTATTAATCTTTTGCCATCTTGAAGATTTCTGTGGTACATAGAATGGTGATGCAGATTTTCTGATAGAATCATAAAATTCCAAAGAAAGTGATTCAATTTCATTCGAATTATTGAATATTATTTTCTTATCTTCAACACTTATACGATCACCAACTGTTGCTTTATATATATCTTCAATTATCTTCATATCTTGATAATAAATATATTCTGTATCGATCAGTTCTTTAATAACATTACGTCTTTTATTCAATCTACGACTTTCTTCATTTTCAAGGTTAGAGCTCTTGTCAGAATTTGTATCTGTCTCTGATTGGAATGAGATTGTCAAAGGTCTAATTTTTATAGGTGACAAGGGTTCGCTCGAACGTCGTGGTAATGTTATAGGTATATTACTAGTTTCCAGTAATTGTTTGGCTTGAATTGTTGCGGAAGATACTTGTTGATAATCTGTAGAATTTTTGATTGAAGAAGTACTATAACGAAATTTATCGTCCTTTGGTGGTGGTTTTGGTAAATTGTCGTTTGAAAATCCACCACTTTTGACTCTAATCTTACGTGATATTGGAGGTGGAGTTAATGAATCATCATCTATAATACCATTTGGATTAAAATCTTCAAAATCTGGTCTTAATCCTGCAAATGATGCTCCTGTCAAATTCTTGAATGATTCATCTCTTACAGGAGATGGTCTTTCAAATTCAAAATGTGGTAAAGTCATTTGGTCATCTTCTGGTGATATAGGTGATCTATTATCAAATATCACTTGTATTGTTCCAGCCTCATCATTACCATTGTTATTATCATCATTAAATCCATTACGTTTTAACATTTCAATTGTTTTTTTATCAACTTGTCCTGTTCTTTCATAATCTGATATCATTTTTTGTATAAAATTCTTATTTGTATCACTCGTTAATTCATCAACTTGAGGATTATAATTATTCCTTGGTGTTGTATCATGATCGTTTGACATAATATCATCTAGCGTTGTAGGAGTATGTGGTTCAGATATATCCTCTTGTTCATAAGCATCTCTTGTATCATTAACTCTTTTATTATTATCGCTTTTATTATTATCTCTTTTATTACTATCTCTTTTATTACTATCTCTTTTATTACTTTCTCTTTTATTACTATCTCTTTTCTTATCATCTCTTTTATCATCATCCCTTTTAACATCATATCCTTTAACATCATATCTTTCAAGATCATCTCTTTTAATATCATCTCTTTTATTCTTGACAGGAATTTTCTCGGGTAATAATTTAGGTGAAATATCTTCTGATGATATTGATGATGGAGTTTTTGGTGTTTCGATACGATAACTAATTGGTGAATTTTGTGCCGTTGATGATGACGATGATGGTCTGTTTACAGATCTAGGGGGTGGATAAAGATTAAAAGTTTTACTTGCTTCGGGTGTTACATTTGTTGTACTCGAAGTTGCAGGTGTATTTGGTGATCTAAAATTTACTATATTTGAAAATAATGTATTATTATTATCTTGTTTAGGTAAGTTCAATGGTGTAAGTAATATTTCATTTTGGCTTGAATCATTTGTTATTTCGATTTTGATTGTATCATCTGATGAGCTCATATAATCAGATCTTGGTGAATCGTCTTTATTTTGATTTATAGCACGAGCAATTTTAGCTCTACGTTCTGCAAAATCAACGTTACCAATTTCTGATATCTTTTTACGTGATCTATTATCGTCAACTTTAGATTTATCAAGAGTTTTAACTCTTGAAGATGCTGTATTTGAGGATGGTCCTTTTGTTCGAGTTTGGGACGTTGATGAACCTTTTGGTCGAGCTCGAATTGGAGATGACCTTTGTGAATTGTTTTGTATCCTAGGATTTTGTTGACGACCTCGATCAGATGGATCGATTGTTTCTGTCAATCTCAATTTTTTACGTTCAGGTGTTTGTGATCTAGATTTGTTAAAGTCTAGTGTTGGTGATCTTGGTAAAGATGTAGCTCTTCTAGATGCATAATTATTATTTGAAAGTGGTTTTATAGGGATTCTTGCTGGCATATCATTTTGCTGTAATATTGTTTGTTCACTCCATGATCTTGAATGTCTATCTCTTTTATTATTACTATTATTATTGTTATTATTTCCGTCAATACCGATATTGACATCAGATTGACTTCTACCATGATATTCCTTTTTCTTTTGTTTAAGAAGATCCGAATCAGTATATAATTTGAGTTGTGGAGTGTTTCTTAATGATACACGAGAGTCTTGACTTGTAGATCTTGTGACATATCGGTCATTTGATTCGAATGACTGAAGAGAATCTACCTCTCTATCGCTAGTAGAATCTGCCCGACGATTGGATGACCGACCCGATCTTGTATTCGATTTAATAGGTGATCTAACTTTTGTTACTCTTGTTGAACGATTTTGATCTGTTACAGGTCTGCGTCTTCTTTCTTCTGGTTGTCGTTGTTGCTGTTGTTGCTGTTGATCATCACTAAATCCATCATTTTGATTATAACGTGATACTAAGTCTTTTATATTTCTTTGAGATGGTCCGTTTAAATTATATGATGATGTTCCGTTTGAATTATATGATGGTGATTGATTTAGATTATATGTTGAGGTTCCATTTATATTATATGTTCCATTTATATTATACGATGGCGCAGCACGGAAACTTGTACGATATTCGCTCAGATCAGCCGGATCTTCCGGTGATATCCTATTTCTTGACATATAAGTCGAGTCCGAGTTTGTTTCGAAGAATCGTCTTGTACGGTAATCATTTGATGACATGAGACTATCTTCTCATATTTCAAGATGGTTGATAAGGTTAATATTGTTATATTCTACTGTATTTCAAAGATATATCCTTAACATTTCACGACTGTCGTATAGGTGAACGTAAAAAATCTCCCTTTTGTGACAGTATGCTAAGTTTGATAATCCTTCCGTTATGTTTGTGAAATGGGAGTAAAATATAGATGAATTATGACAATAGAAAGATATAATAACATATATAACAAGAATGTATTTTGAATAATGACCGTGACACGATTGACAACTTTATTATCTCAGTACGTATGGAGCGTGTTCTGGGGCGAACTATGCGAGACACGATTGGTCCGTGCGCTAGGAGTTTTCAATGTACGGTACAAAACAAATACTTCTATGAATTGTATAGTAAAACTTTGGCGTAAAGATTTCGACTTCTTTCAGCCACTCTGCCTAGATGGAAGAAAAATCTATCCCAACAAAACAGATGCATTCCGAATTCATGATTCATACATGTTTTCCATTACATCATATCTCTCACGAAATAAGTACAGACATTAACTTTTTTCATCATCATTATAGTAAATCATCATAAAATTGTAGAAAGGAGAGCACTTTCAATCACGATTTTTCGTTAATTTAATAGGAATAGAAGAAATGTCATAGGTCATGCAAATACACAGTAGTCAGACACTAAATCAGCAGGGTTTCCCAGTGTTAATAATTTCAATATAAGAAGAGTTCATCATTGAATAATATTCATATATATTTTGGGAAGAGTAGTGACTATTTTATTTAATATTACCTTCTTCCATTAAACGTAATTCATTTTCGATCTTACGTTGAGCGAATGTTAATTTTGGATATAGAAAAGGTCTAATAGTTATAATTAATGACAGATTATTATCCGGAAAAAGAGGTAAATGATAATCATACCTTAAATCATATCGATTATCATCTGGAGAATCTACAAAAAAGCATGTCAATGATTTGGAATATGGTGGCAATTAAATCTGGGATCCCCTACATTGTTCTGCATAATATGATGGTGTCTAATTATTATGCTAATGTTAGATTTATATCATTCTTTCAAGGTTATCAAAACTTACTATTGTTGTCATCTTATGTCTATTTATAGCATAGTAACTAATGACAGATTAATTCTACCAAAGGTCTGTCATCCAAGTTTGGTAACATACTACATGAATGTTGAAACTTTCTCATATATTTGTCTTGGTGAATAATCATCCCTCCAATCTATAGTTAATTTTTTCCACATTGAATATAATCCCAATTTATTTATTTTTCTCAATCTTCCATAAATATTTAATTCTTCATATGTCATACCCATGTCCTTTTCATCTGATTGAATATAATTGCTTGTTATCGGTTCTAATTCTGCCGTTGGTATAGCATCTATAAACTGCTTTAATATAGGTAATTGAAATGATTCTTTGGACCATACTATAAAACTTTTCAGATCTATTTTACTTATACCACCAATAGGATTTATATCAGCACTACTACAGTCATATTTTGTCAAATATCCTCTTAGACATTCATCCACATTTGCAGATCCTAAGATTAATAAACTTCCTTTGTTTTTACCGTCAATTGTAGGTAATAATTGACCAAAAGCATATGATAATATCATTCTAGATCTACTCTGAAAGTTTTGCAAGGCAATGTTCTCTTCATGAGATCCACCATGAATTTTAAATTTTGGTTCGAATGCTAATGTCTGACTTATTAACAATTTTATAGATTGATATACTGGATCAATATTCATATCGATATGATTTGATCCTATTGATTTTGATAATTCTTTTGCTCTTAATCTTGTTTCAGGACTTGATTGATCTTTCATACCCATATAACATGTGTAAAATATTTTATTACATAATCGTTCAGCTGTCATGTCATTAATATTATCTGATCTCACTAATCTTTTTACATCACTAATAACATCATCGTTTTTTTCGTTGATTTCTTGAATCACCATTCTACACATGGAGTATACAATAATTGCAGTAGCACAAGAATCTATACCACCACTAAGAGGTACAAAGAATCCAGGACACTTTGATCTACGTAAGTAATCCCATAACCACGCTGCAGGTCCATATGCTATTTCTTCTTCTGGCTTATGATACTGCACCTTGATTGGTAAAGTAGTAGCTCTCATAATATTTGAAGTAAGATTGAAATCTATAGATACACGTTGAAATTTATGAGACTCCATTGATTGTGCTCCACGACTTCTAGATGATCTTGCTGACCATATATCATCCAGATTCATCGTTGCTGTCAAAACTTCTACATCTTTTAAATTGAATTGTGATCCTTGTTTTAGAACTTTGCCATTGTTTAAAATTAAAGACGATCCATCATAGTAAAGACGGTCTCCATCACATCCTCTTTGATTAGAATATAGATATACTCCCCCAGATTTTACTGTTGCTTCTATTATCAAATTAATTCTTGTATCCAATTTACGTAATTCATGATGACTGCCGCTAGAATTTAAAATAATTTCAACTCCTTGTAAAGTATATTGTGAATGTGGTGAGTCGGGTGTCCATAATTCTTCACATGTTTCTGTAGTAAATGATGTATCTAAAGTATCAAATATAATTTCGCCGATAGGTGTTGTTGTTTGACCAGTTATCTCTTGAATTATATTAGGTAATTGATAGGTTTCGACATTATATCTTTTCCAGGCAGTAAAATAACGCATTTCTCTATAATTTCCATCATTGCATAACCAAATTTTTGGTCTAATACCTAATATCTTTTTATTCAATATAATAACTCTCGAATTGAATGGATTGCCTCGATGTTGAACAGGCAATCCTAGATCTATAATTATATCTTGACATGACGGATCCTTGATAATTTCAGCGACAACTTCCCATGAATGATTAAATACATCTAGTTCAAGAAAATGATCCAATAAACCATAACCGGGTATACATAATTCTGGAGTTAGAATTAATTTTGACCCATCTTTTTTAGCTTGATTGATTGCTTTGATAATTCTTGCTTGATTACCGTCAAAATCAAGTGACCATTGATTCAATTGGCAGGTAGAGATTGTTGTCAAACGACTCATCATGTAATCATATTCTTATGTTAATCAACAACCACGGTTATTCAGTATGACATGCGCGAGAGTTTATAAAACGACGTCATTTCGATAACACAAGTCTTGGCAGAAAGCAGTAAACAACAATCTGCGACACTCTTTATGGCCATGACTTACAATAACATGATCTTAATGGCTTGAGAACTAAAGAATCTACAAACGTTTGTATAATTTATATTTAATAGATCTCTTTGTGTTGCAACATATATTTCTAAAAGGTTGTTTACATTAAATTGCGTTCTGAATACGAGATGAAATATCGATAACAGTAAGTTATATATAGTCACGACCATCACGTGTCGTCATTTCGTTACCAAGGCAGGTTGTATTTTTAATCTTTCTCGTGAACTGTTTCTGCGGGGGTCGTACTTTACCCGAATTGGATTCGTAGTGTTTTGCTTTTTTTCATTTCATCAAACACCCTTCCTTCATACTCACGTCCATCTTCTTTTTTTACCATTCATCATACATATTATATCAATAAAAGTTCATTGGAGATAGAAACCCATACACGTCTACTATAATTATAGCGAGAATGTATTCTTCACTTCTAGTCCTCACCGCCTTCACTTTATCAAGTGTTGTGGCACAAAATAATACATCAAATGCAGCGACATCATTAGCTGACGTAAACGCAGTTGCTCCCACTCTGAGAGCTGCTTGGTGTAATGCAGAACGTGATTCTTGTAAAGCTTTATGCTGTGGTAGTTTTGTCATGGATAGTTGTGATCCTGTAAGTGTCTTGTTACGATATGTTTACCATCAACTAATATTTTCATATTAGAATACTTTGGTCTATAATTGTACTTGTACTGGTAATACTCCAAACTTATTTAATTATCAAGATACATTGCCGTGGAACATTTGTCAATACAATAAAGCAGCATGTGTTTCGTCCCAAGCTCAAGCTGGAAATAATGCAGGTGTAACGGCATGTGCAAGTTCATATGTATGTGGTTCTTCAGCGGTTAGTTCTTGTACTGCAACAACATCAAGTTCGGCCTCGTCTACTACTGCTGCTACTACAACAGCAGCATCACAATCGGGTGATTCAAAGTCATCGTCTTCTGCCGGTTCAACAACTACAACAACAACTGGAGGTGCTGCTATCATTTTCAACCAAAAGGAATACGGACTCGTTATTGTGTTTTTAACCTTTATTGGATTATTATAAAGACTACGATAACTTGTTTCATCCTTATTATATAATCAGATCAAAGGAGAAGAATCGTCATTTTTTTTTCTAAGCGGGATTCCTGTTCATGTAATTAGTAGCTACAGTAATAGCAAAGTGTTCATAATGAAATAATTGTTCTTTATCAAGAAAATTAAAAACAAATGATGTAATTTTTAAAACTAACAGTCAAGCCGCGTAAAACATTACTTCGTATGTCACGGTTTTATAAATTTGTCTTCCAGAGAAATATAGTGCACGGCAGACCGTTTGTTAATCATAGAGATAGATATTATATTAGTACCATGTCTACAAAGAAGCATAAAGTTGCTGTGATAGGCTCAGGAAATTGGTAACAAGATCATTCTTTATTTTCTTCACTCAAAGACTCTGACATAAATCATTAATACAGGGGAACGACAATCGCAAAAGTTATAGCAGAAAATACAGTCGAACATAATAATATATTTGAAAAAGACATTGAAATGTGGGTATATGAAGAAAAGGTTGTGATACCAAAAGATAATCCAAATTACATCAACAATGAACCACAAAATTTGACAACAATAATCAATAATTATAAAGAAAACATGAAATATTTACCTGGTATCAAATTACCCTCAAATATACATGCAAATCCTTCAATAGAAGATACAGTAAAAGATGCAACAATCTTGATATTTAATCTACCCCATCAGTTTATCTCAAAAATATGCGACCAATTAAAAGGTAAAATATTACCATATTCAAAAGGTATAAGTTGTATAAAAGGTGTAGAAGTATCAAATAAAGGTATAAAGTTGTTTTCAGAATCAATTAGCGAAAGATTAAATATATATTGTGGTGCATTATCAGGAGCAAATATTGCATCAGAAGTTGCATTGGAAAAATGGTCAGAAACTACAATAGGATATAATGACAGCGATAACAACAATAATCATAACGAATTACCAACGTTGGATCATAAAAATATCAAAAAATTATTTCATAGAAATTATTTCCATGTACGTGTTGTTGACGACATTATCAGTGTCTCATTAGGTGGAGCATTAAAGAACATAATTGCTCTAGCAGCAGGATGGGTAGATGGCTTAGGATGGGGTGATAATGCAAAAGCTGCCATTATGAGGGTTGGTTTGATGGAGGAAGTAAAATTTGGTAAATTATTCTTCCAAGATAAAATAAACACATCTACATTTATGGAAGAAAGCTGTGGTGTAGCAGATATCATAACGAGTTGTAGTGGTGGGAGAAATTTCAGATGTGCAAAATTATCAATATTACAAAACAAATCAATCAATGAAATTGAAGATCAAGAATTGAATGGACAGAAATTGCAAGGTACAAGTACAGCATATGAAGTTAATTCTTTTTTGAAAGCAAGAAATTCTGAAAAGGAATTTCCATTGTTTACTGCAGTCTACAGTATGTTTAATCACCATTTTCCTTTATTCACGGTAACAATGTTCACTAACAATAATTTTTCTATTTATAGATATTCTCAAAGGTAACAATCAACCAAAGGATATACCTAACCTTCTTGAAAACAATAATGAATAAATGTTTATTATGACAACCATTTTTATACATTTTTTCACCATGTTAGTTGCTAGATGGTATTTAACTATTTTAAAATATAATCTCATAGAAATTCTAGAAAGAGAACAAAAGCTATGACGTTCAACCAACCCCTTCTTTTTTCTAAAAATAACCTCGACGTCATAGATTTTTAAAACTCAATTCAACAAATTTCTCGATTGTACCTGCTCCTTCAGAGAAATTAATAAATACCCTCGCGCCTACCTGGATTGGCATGGAATAATGATGAATATTGGAACTATTTGAATCTCTCTTGATTTATATCATACATTCATTTTATTCTCTTAGCATCGACCTAATCAACATTAATCAATATCAATTACTTATAACACAAAATGACACCAGCCTCGCAACATACACAGGATGTTCATCTTCTACCTCTAAAAGACGATGGATCACCTGGAATTGGAGGTGAATATATTTATTTACCACCTGTCACACATTCGAATTATAAACTTCGATTTCAAATTGAAGGTACAAGCTCTGTTTGTAGACAAGGAACTTTATGGATAAATATACCAGAAAAAGGTAGACCTTTTGATCGTCAATCTTTTCGTTCATTCAAGTAAGTTCATAATGAATACTTATGACAATATAGTACTAATCATATCAAATAGATTGGAACCTAATTTTCACCAACCTATCGAGATTGATGTTGATATACCCCATGCTGGTGCATTTGCCTATTATCTTACTTTCACACCACTACCTAAATTGTTTCACTCGACTGGAGATGTACCTCCACCATCCAAAACCAGACTATGGTATATTGATGTCATGCCTCACATTACTATTCAAAAATCAACTTTACCTTTAACATCTTTATCAATAATATCATGTTTGTCAAAGTTTATGGGAAAATTTCCAGTAGATTTTAGTAGACACATTGCTGGTATTTCGGAAAGAGGTTACAACATGATACATTTTACACCATTGATGATGAGAGGAGATTCCAATTCACCTTACAGTATATACGATCAACATACTTTTGATAAATTGGTATTTCCAAAAGGTGAAAATGAATTGGAAGAGTTGATTACAATGATGGAAAATGATTATGGTGTATTGTCATTGACAGATGTTGTTTGGAATCATACAGCAAATAATTCAAAATGGTTAGAAGAACATCCAGAATCTGGTTATAATCTCTTGACTGCTCCTTGGTTAAAATCTGCCTTTGAACTTGATACTGCTCTTCTTCAATTTAGTTCTACATTGAAAGAAAACGGTCTTCCTACAAAATTAAACTCTGTCGATGATTTGCTAAAACTTATGGATGGTATTAAATCACGCATGATACCAAATATCAAACTATGGGAGTTTTATGTCTGTAATGTTGAAAAAGACTGTAAATCTGCCATAACTAATTGGAAGTTGAATCAAATTACGGATAAAATAGACACGTCTAATTGGTCATTGAAACAAAAAGCTGATTGGATTATTCAAAAAGGCTTGATTGGAGGTGATAGATTAGGAGAAAGATTCCGACGTGCTATCAATCCAAAAATATCGTCATCATTGATCTATTCAATTCATGGTAAATATGACAAATCAAATGAATCAACAGCTTACAACACAATTCATGATATTATGAATGAAATAAATCTTTCATATTATCGAGAATATGATTCAGATATGGCAGAAATATTGGAACAATTATTTAACCGCATAAAATATATGAGAATTGATGATAATGGTCCAAAATTAGGGTTTATAACTTCAGAATCACCTTTGATTGAATCATATTTTACAAGATTACCTTCAAACTCAACAACATCAAAACATGATCCAGATTCGTTGAATCTTGTAAATAATGGTTGGGTATGGGCAGCTGATGCATTAAAAGATAACGCTGGACCAAAATCAAGAGTGTATTTAAGAAGAGAAGTCATTCCATGGGGTGATTGCGTAAAATTAAGATATGGTGATAAAAAAGAGGATTCGCCATTTTTATGGGAATTTATGGCTGACTATACTAAATTAATGGCAAAACATTTTCATGGGTTTCGTATTGATAATTGTCATTCAACACCAATTCATCTTGCAGAATATATGATTGATCAAGCAAGATCTGTTCGACCAGAATTAGTCGTTATTGCCGAACTATTTTCTGGTGATGAAAAAATGGATTATTTGTTTGTTGAACGTCTTGGTCTATCCTGTTTGATTCGAGAAGCAATGCAAGTATGGTCAACGGCAGAAATGTCAAGAGTAATACATAAACATGGTGGTAAACCAATTGGCAGTTTTGAATTCAATACGTCATCGTCACCACAACAAATCACGACATCAGTAAAAGAAGTCATTCACAAAATCAACAAAACAGAAGTACAAGCTTTATTGATGGATTGTACACATGATAATGAAACACCTGCACAAAGACGAGATGCAAGAGATAGTTTGCCAAACGCTGCATTAGTCGCCATGTGTTCGTCAAGTATTGGAAGTGTATTTGGTTATGATGAGATTTATCCACAGATTATTGACTTGGTCCATGAAACAAGATTATACGATTCACCATATTCAAATGGTTTGAAACTTCATGTTGGTAAAGGTCCTGGTATTGGTAGTATAAAGAGGTTATTAAATCAATTACATACAATAATGGGTAAAGATGGTTATGATGAAACTCATGTACATCATGATGGTGAATATATTACTGTACATCGTGTACATCCACAGTCAAGAAAAGGGTATTATTTGATAGCTCATACTGCTTATCCTGGTTATGGTAATGGTAATGCTGGGTTTCCTTCACAAACTTTGGCGGGAACAAAAGTTTCACTATTAGGCTCTTGGAATTTAGAAGTTGATTCTAGTTATGAAACTAAGAAATCAATAACCGATGATAAAGTTTTATTACGTGGACTTCCATCATCTATAAAAGATCTTTCGGATATCAAGATTACAGTTGAGGGTAATAATTCAATCATAAGTTTGCCAGATAAATTTCCACCAGGAAGTATAGCATTATTTGAAACTTATATACCTGATGCAGAAAGATCTGATGGACTGGATAAATATGTTACATCTGGCATTGAAGAAGTATTTTCATCATTGAATCATATCGATTTGAATGTAATCTTGTATAGATGTGATGGTGAAGAAAGAGAATTGATAGATGATGGGGTCTATAATATACCAAATTATGGACCTTTGAAGTATTGTGGTTTGCAGGGTTGGCAAAGTATTGTGAAAGATATCATCTCAAATAATGACATTGGTCATCCCTTGTGTGAACATTTACGTCAAGGTACTTGGGCATTAGAATATATCGTCAAAAGATTGGACTTGTTATCATCCAAATTTGATCATTATAATAATTTAGTAAAACTGTCAACATGGTTAAAAGAAAAATTTGATGCAATTAAAAAATTACCATCATTTTTGTTACCAAGATATTTTGCACTAATTATACAAACAGTTTACGATGCTGCTTATAATAAGTCAATCTCATTAATGTCTAAAAACATACAAAAAGGCTCAAACTTCTTAAAATCTCTTTCGATGGTTAGTGTACAATTAACCGGTTACATGTCAAATGCTTCATTGTGGCCAAATAAATCAGTACCATCATTGGCTGCTGGATTACCACACTTTGCATCAGATTGGGCAAGATGTTGGGGACGTGATATATTTATATCAATGCGAGGTTTATTATTGTGTACTGGTCGTTTTACTGATGCACGTGAACATTTGTTATCATTTGCGTCTGTGATAAAACATGGTATGATACCAAATCTATTGGGATCTGGTAAATCACCCCGTTATAATTCAAGAGATTCTGTTTGGTTTTTTCTAGAAAATCTTCAAGATTATATCAAATTGTCACCCGAAGGTATTGATTTTTTGAAAGAAAAAGTATCACGTAGATTCTTACCCTATGATGATGAATGGTTTCCATATGATGACGCAAAAGCATATTCAAAACAATCAACAATAGAAGATGTTATACAAGAATGTTTACAACGTCATGCATCTGGTATGAAATTTCGTGAGTATAATGCTGGACCTTCAATAGATTCACAAATGAAAGATGAAGGATTTAACATTAATATTAATGTTGATTGGTCAAATGGGATAATATTTGGTGGAAATGAACATAATTGTGGTACTTGGATGGACAAAATGGGTGAATCTGAAAGAGCAAATTCAAAAGGCGTACCTGGTACATCTCGTGATGGTGCACCGATTGAAATTACTGGTTTACTATATTCTTGTTTAAAATGGGTCAATAAGCTTAATGATGATGGCCACTATAAATATTCTGGCGTGAAAAAGTCTTCTGATAATCAAACTATAACATTCAAAGATTGGTCAATTCTTATCAAAGACAATTTTGAAAAATGTTATTATATTCCGCAAACAAAAGAAGAAGATTCGAAATATGATTTGGTGCCGACAGTCATTAATAAACGTGGAATCTATAAAGATGTTTATCGATCATCAAAATTATACCGAGAATATCAATTAAGACCAAACTTTACCATAACAATGTGTGTCGCACCAGATTTATTCAATAAAGAGCATGCTCTACAAGCATTGTCAGTTGTTGATGAAAAATTGTTGGGACCAACAGGAATGTCGACATTAGATCCTGATGATTCTGAATATAGACCTAATTATATTAATTCTGAAGATAGTACGGATTTTAACACGAGCAAAGGTAGAAATTATCATCAAGGTCCTGAATGGATCTGGCCAAGAGGTTATTATCTACGAGCTTTGTTAAGATTTAAATTGGAAGAATCAAAGACAAAGGAAGAAAAGGTTGAAGTATTTCAACAAATTACTTTGAGATTATCTGGATGTAGAGATATGATACAGAATTCACCTTGGAGAGGACTTACAGAATTAACGAATCAAAATGGTAGTTATTGTCAAGATTCTGTAAGTATTTGGTCCTTTTTTGTTATTGTTTTGGGATGATATACTAATTTATGAACAATAGTGCCCGACTCAAGCATGGTCATCTAGTTGTTTGATTGATTTGTATGAGGATGCAAGTAAATATGACTTGTCTTAGAGTATCCTTAAACACCTACTCCTATTATATGGCGTTTTATTCCTAGTCGTGTATTTTAGCATGTAGTCATAAAATATTATTTTTTCTACACGTGATTCTCTTTATTTATAGAATTGACTTTGTATAAAATTTGTTGTTTGATGAATTTACTAGATGGTTATGTTTGTTTGTCCAGTAATATGAACAAACATGTAATTAGTTTAACATGTTTTGTTGTAAAAAGATTTTACTGTCGACAATGTAATGTAATACGTCCACTATCATCAAGGTTGTTCGACAGTCGATTTAACAATCTCAACCGACATATCATCATCAATGGTCAATTCAATAATTCAAGACCTCTCATACGACATGTTTCGTCTTTACAAAAAGAAGGAATTGAAAAAAAGATAATAACAAACAAGAGACCTACAAAAGAAGAATTATTATCAACAGCTACAGGATTTTGGCAAAGATTAGGTATCAGATTTAAATGGTTCTCTATAAGAAGTGGACGTAGATTTAACACGGACGACATAAGCGCATTTGTATCATGGTTTTTCCTAGGTCACATAATATGGATCATAGTCGGCACCACGACATTCTTCTCTCTAGCAATATTCACAATCAACACTGTATTTGCACAAGAAACGCTAGCGAAATGGGTAGGGAATTACCTCACCTCGTCGTCTGGCGTAAAAGTCGTGTTTGAATCCGCAATCGTGCCCAGATGGAAAGACGGCGTCATCAGCTTCCACAACGTCTTTATCACGAAACGACCGGGCAATCAATTGAATTTCGTCAAGGGATCCTCGACGACCGCAGCGGTAGAAGCAGCTTTGAAACGACAGAGTAATGTCCCTGACGAAGACGATACGAATTACACACAGTATGATTTATCGATCGATACGGTCAACGTCACGCTGTCGTTTACGAAATGGTTTAATGGAAAGGGACTGTTGGATAACGTATCTCTAAAAGGAATACGAGGGATAATAGACCGCTCGTACTTGAACACCACCGACAATGTCATCGTCGATCCGAAAACGTTCAAATACGAACACCAAGCGGGAGATTTCGAGATTGAGTCTTTCAAGCTCGAAGACCTGTTGGTCACGATCTACCAGCCCGACAACTTCCGTCCGTTTTCCGTCAGTATCTACTCGTGCGAGCTGTCGCGGTTGCGGAAACGATGGCTGTTTTACGACCTGTTGGCGTCGAATCACATGTCTGGCTCGATTGACGATTCGCTCTTCACCATCCATCCGCGACAACAATCGCACCATACGAACAGTACCAGCGGGGGGAAGAAGAACAGTATCCTCCGCATCGACGGGTTGAAAATCGACCATCTGAACCGCGGAATCGTCGGTCCGTTTTCTTGGATCTATGACGGAACCGTCGACATTACAGCAGACATTATCTTCCCGACAAACGACGACGAAAAGGATAATTTGATAAAAGTCGTGACGGACTTCTATAATCCCAAGACCGTCACTGCGAATGATGAAAATGACACTGATCAAAGTGACGAGTTGGTTTTGGACCTCAAGTTGTCGTTGAATAATGTCCACGCGGCGGTGCCGTTGTTTACAAAAGACTTGTCGTATGTGAATAACGCACTAATAAGGCCGATTGTCGGGTACATTAATAGTAAAAAAACGTTTATACCGATAAATTGCAAGGTCGTGAAGAATGTATCGGAATTCGATGGTAGTTGGACGATATATGATTCTGGGCTGATGGATGATTTGAGTATAAAGGTAGATATTTATTCATGTTCTTCAATTTTATAACAATACTGATTTGGAAACAGACATACGAAGCATTCACACAAGATATCGTCGATACAAAATCTAGAAGTAGACGGTTAAAAAAGGTCGGATTGTGGACTATACAACTTGCCGTTCAAGCTTTATTTATAGGACTTGCTGGTCAATTAGCCTGATATATATGTACACATATATATATTTATTGTACATAAAACATTCCTTTTTTACAAAAACATTCATAATCATAATCATAATCATAACATGGCGGGCAAATGAATTTTACCTCTTGATAAATTATCTTCCAACCATTCACTTATACCAATTATATGTTCATTACCTACATCTGTAATTTTAGCTTCTTCCCAAGCAAAATAGATGGAATTATAATAAAAAGCACATTCAGCTCTTGATATTGCCTTTTCTTCATCACTCACACCACATGTAGCTGGAAATTTCAAATTTTCATCAAAACTATCAATCAATTCTGCATATTTGTCGGGGTTTACATGTAATTTTCCAAAACGGTCCATCACTCCATATTTAATTAGTAACAAACCTAGTCTTTTTTTTAATTTTTGATTGATATCATTTGGCCTTTCGATAACGACCAATTCACGAGGCTCTCTTGATGCTACTGAATGAGCCCAGATAGTCGTTGTTGAATGATTATTGTATCTATCTCCTTTCGAAGTAAAGATTGTATCATATATTTTTTGGGCTCTGTTATGATTCCGTAATGTTTGTAATTTATAATCTCGCACGATACATTCCAACAAAGCAAATATACTTGCAAATAATCCATCATTCTGATTGTTCTTCCATATTGAGATCAAGTCAAGATCATAAAGATATGAGGTTGGTTCATGTTTTGATGTTATTATCATTGAGTCTGTTGGTGAAGAGACTGAATATTGACTTTGACTTCTATGTGATGATGGAAATGATGATTGGTATGATTGGTATGATGGTGTTGATGTTGCTGGGAATGGTGATGTTGAAGTTGATGCTGACGTTGATGCTGACGTTAATGCTGATGATGGTGATAATGATGATGATGATGATACTGAATATGCTGCTTTGATTTTCAATGGAGATAATTTATTAGATTGCCAACTATGTGACGAACATTTCGGACATTCTAGTCTTGGTGTTGGCATGTTATTATGTAGTGTAATATGGATTGGTTGATTTGGTTGATTTGGTTGATTTGGTTGATTTGGTTGATTTGGTTGATTTGGTTGATTTGGTTGATTTGGTTGATTTGGTTGATTTGGTTGATTTGGTTGATTTGGTTGATTTGGTT